>Ga0153955_100399_pt1 | contig 22964 bp, 21 predicted proteins | sample TSFL039MetaG_FD_104744 | JGI IMG/M metagenome (GOLD analysis project Ga0153955, IMG submission 104744) | Attine ant fungus gardens microbial communities from Florida, USA - TSFL039 MetaG | ecosystem: Host-associated > Fungi > Mycelium > Unclassified | place: USA: Florida, Wekiwa Springs...
CCTAGGCACTGACCATTCCAACTTTCTATCCCAATTCCACTATGGCATTTTCTTTCCTGTTCTGCAGGGTGGGCAGAAAATTTCCCCTTTCTCACTCCATTCTACCTTCCATATAACTGCATCCCTACCTCCACACATACTGCACTTTAGTTTCTCTGCTCTTCCACTTTCTGCTTCTCTGTTTCTCCAGTTCCATACCTCCTTACATCTTTCACACCACATATTACACTGCTGCTCCTTGCTCAAAAAACTCTGCCCCTTGTTTTACTGAGTCTTTGTCCTCTTATAATCACATCTCCTATATTCTACCAAGGTCACTACCTCTCTTGGTGTCGTCCACCCTTCTATACACATTGTTACTTCTCTTGGGGGCAGCCCCCTCGTTCCACAATGCTCCTTCACTTTCTTTCACACTTGACATGGTGGTGCCACCTCCTCTCTCTTTCTCTTTTTTATTTGCAGGTACTCCTACTTCTTGTGCCCCTTCTCTCCACATCTGAAGCATCTCACTCCCTTTATTACTGTCTCCTGCCTTCTCATCTTCTTCATCCCACACTACATTACTTGACTCTTCAACATCTCAAACCTATTCTGAGGTTTTGCTTTCTTCGTCTCCTCTTTCTCACTTCTACACTTTTGGGCTACATGCCCAAACCTTCTGCAATGTCTACATAACCTTCCCTCTCTCTCTTCTAGCTCTGCTCTTAATTTGGCAAGGGCATACCTTTCATTGAGCATGTTGCTCATAAGTTGATTGTATTGATCTAGAGACATTATGTTATGTTCTAGACAGGTTATTGTTGTAAAAAAAAAAAAGGAATTTATATATTTCTTGAGGGACTCATCATGTTCTTCTCCTATCTCACTTGTACATCTGTTGGGGTGCAAAATCTTCACCCAGCCAGGTGCCTACTGTCTTACTAATTACTACCCTAATACTAGGGTAGACTATCACTTCATGAAGAAGATCCCTACTCTAAGTAGCCTCCTAAAGAGCAACTACTATTCTCCTGTATAGACTGATCATAATAGACTAGTAGCACAAAGTTGATATAACAAAGGTGATATAAGTAAACTACTAAGCCCACTTAATTGTAAGGTCTGGTCTAGGCTAGTACCTGAGTTTGGTCCTAACCATTCACCTCTGGGGTCTAAACTTCCCAGTCAGTCCACTTAAGCCTGTGGCCCGGCTATAAGGAAGTTGGGAATGATCTGAGTTAATCACATACCGAGGGAGCGATGAGAGTAAGTTTGACAAGGATTGAGGCAATCAGTGTCAGGATGTGAAAACAAATTCTAGTGTAAGGATTTTAGTTGTGGTTGAGTAATCTTAACCTTAATCCTACTCTAAATCAGAGTTGACAAAGAAAACTTGTTAGAGTTCTTGCTAGATTGTGTACACTACTTATACAAGTCCAATTGTTTGTCCTTATTTACTGATCTAACTATATTACATAATTAAAGAAAAAGAAAATAAATATTGACTTGGAGGGAATTGGGCGATTCATGATACTTTTGGGCCTAGCATACTCTTTCAATAACTAGCTGCTGCTAAATAGCTTTTTTTTACCTCCAACATTTGGTCCTGAAACATATTCTTCATCATATTTAGCTAGTTTGGATTAATAGGTGCATGACCAGGTAGATAGATGTATTCATCTCTATTGTCCATAATATCATCAAGAGAGATAGTGACTATAACAATAAGGAAATTCCATTTGATGTCACAAAGGCTATGATATAGAATGTAGTATAGGGACCTGAACTCAACCACCTTCAAGGAAATTCATGTATATTCAATATTTATAATAGTAGCTAATTCTAACACAGAACAAATGGTCAATGAATAGTCTTCTTCTATATCTAGTGGCATTGTGGCAGGGTGTGACTATGTGACAGGTCTAAACAACTTGACAGGTGAGATGATACTGAACTGTCAGGTGACTTGACATCCCAATTCAAGTGGCAACTTAACTTCTAAATATCCACTGTGAGAGGAACTCTATTGAGTTCTCTTCATTCTCTCATGATGTTGAATGTGATAAGTCAGTCACCTCAACTAAGCTTGTCATTACACTTTACTCCTACTCTTGTATACCCTTGGAACATACCCTATCCCTAGTAGGCCCTACTTGTGAATATGGCTGATTTTTTATAACCTTTCAGCACCCTGAAATTTTTACCTCATCTGATATTGGAAACAATTTCAAAGCTACATCTGCTATATTGTTCAATAGACCAAAATACATACATTGACTGCCATATGCACTGTACTACATGCAAGAATGTCTCTAAATGAAACAAGAAAAGGGTCATTGCAAATTGGTGCAGGATTAATGCAGCTGAACAGTAGACCACATACATATATAGAATCATTTCGTTAGACATTTGACATGGCAATCTGCTGGCATCTAAAGAAAGTCAACACTTCTCAGATTCCGAACTGCCTGTCGGTTGAACATACTCTCCAGTCTTGAAAGTCAGCTGCAGTACCCCTTACACACGATCCGTAACTCTATATGTGCCATTCGCACACCTCTAAAAGAACCCAGAACCAGGGAAAAATTGTGAGGACGCTTGTCCTCTCTCACTCTCGCTCTTGCTTCCACTAGCGACCCCAAACCCCTGCTCTTCCTTCAAGCTATTGCTCCTTCTGTTACTTCGCTCATGTGATTCACCCACAGTCTCCTTGCTCTTAGATCTTGTCTTGGTGAATGAATCTGTCATGTACTTCTTATATAGCCCAACCTCTTCCTCATCTGAAGATTCATCATAATGACCCCAGACTTTACTCTTCATGTTTAACTCTGCACTCGATTTCCTTCCTAGTTGAGGCTGAACTTCTTGCTCTTGATATGATACTGTATACAGCTGTTTTGTCTCGGGCTGTAGTTCGAGTTGTAGCGACAGTGTAGGTGAAGATGATTTAGTAATTGATGCTACCTCCCCAGGCTCCTCAACATAACTGAGTTTAAATGGGTCGGGGTCTTCTGCATCTGCAAGCATAGGTGGAGGTGGCACAGGTTGTGAAGAGGGTGTTGAATGTTGTTGAGTTGAGGGAGCAGATGAAGACAAAGGAGGAGAGACAGGCTTAGAAGGAAGTGATTGTTGTTTTGGAGCTCGTTCTATAATCGGCCGAGGTGTCTCTCGGTGCTGTCGCTGTGAAGATAGCTGTGTTGTTATATGAGGTGGAGACTGTGGCGATAGCGGTAAAATCTCTTCAGGTTGCGATGAGAGAGCTTGTGCAGAGCAACCAAACTGACGCACACGCGAAGAATTCTTGTTCCAAACCTCGGAGTCAAACTATGGAAAAGATCATGGAGATCAGGCTCAAATAAAGGAAATATCAATCGACCTACCACGATGAAGACTTCTTCTCTTTTCATCTCGCCAATGTCCTTGTCGATACAGTAGCACACGTACAATGTGTCAGCTGCATCCTTCACCAATCCGACACAGAATAATCCGACAAGGGCAGTCACAGTACCAGCTAATACTGATGCCCCTAAGGCTGAATCTGGTGAGCCCAAAGTATGTGCGACGAAAAGATACGTAAGTAGTGCGAATGGAAATGATAATGTGAGCGGTGCAACAGTCAACAATGTAAGAGGTGCTGCACGAAGGCCCTATGAGAATAAATCATATGAGCACAGCAGAACCCATAGCTCACCTTCAGCACTATATTTCTTTCTGCTTTGCGTTACCTTAGCCTCCACGCTTGCAGTTAAAGCCTTTGCACGACGAGCACTTGGCATGAAAGCATCACCAGTCAATCCCGAATACACAAGAGCATATTTGCTCAATGCCATGGTGACACCATCTAGATATCCGACAGCCAACCGAATTCCGTTGATAAGGAAAAATGCCCTCGGTGGTATATACGCAGGTAGCCGACCAAGAAAGATTGCTATAAGGGTTAAACCACGAATGATCGTGAGAATTGAAGCAGACAAGCAGATTGTCCCCAGGGATGAACCGGTTGAACGGACTACAGCAGCGTGGATGGTGTGGGTTGACATCGGGGACGGAGGCATAGCATCCTGACTGTAGATAATCAGCTTAGATTACAGGAAATGTCGGTTGATGCACTCACTTAGCGAAGTACCACGCTCCAATAACACTTGCACAACTCATTCTCAAAATCCCTCTCGCAACACCCCAGCTCCATAGCCAGATGATAACAACACCGAATATGGCCCAATTGGCCCATGCATGAAGATGGCCTTCAATACGAGAGCCTCCCGATAAGATTTGGCCAGCATACCCATACAAGAGGAGCCGGAAAACCAACGTTAGGAAAGGAACTGAGCCAATTAGAAAGACGAGAAGGATTGCTGGAGACAGTGCCAGAAGGAAAGGATTTGCAATGAGAAGGTATGTGGTGAGTGTCAGAGTCGATGAGGTTACATGTATATCGCGGGGAAGATATATGAGTCGTCGAGCAGTGATGATTGATAGCATAAGGGGTAGTAATGCAAATATCCGAAGGCTAATCAATCGATGGTCAGTCATCAGTCTAGTAATGGTGATAAAGAAAGTATTGCAACGCTTCAGAAGAAATTAATCCAAGCAACATTGATTTGGTTCTTGATATTTTGTGTTCAATTACAAGGTTAGAAACTCACCCAACAGTTTCGCCCCAGGTTGGAGGCTCTTCTGCTTCTGTGTCCCACATGAAACTCCCTGCAAAAGCCCATACCGCAGATATGAAAAGAGTCGCTGGGACAAAAACAGAAGTTGCGATCATGACTGGCTTCACGAAAATACGCAACAGAAAGATGTGTACATATGCAACGACGGCACTTAGAACGGTGAGAATTGTCAAAAGCGGAACGGTGTGAAGAAGGGTCGTGTAAGGAAGATGCTTGTTCAAATATCGATCATTGTAGGGCAAGAAGAGGAGGAGGATTGAAAAGAAAATACATAGCGATACACCTGTCAGCCACAATGCAGTCCAGGTAGAATCATTGTATTTCCGTCGACTTCGGGGCGTATGCCGCGGATCTGGAAGATTGAATACATCAATGGGTCTTGTGAGTCCATCCCTCGGAAGAAGAGACTCCGTCAGAGAAAGTGATGCGGTTTTTCTGGTGGCCAAAGGAGGTGGAGGCAGACGTTGTACACCAGCCTGAGCAAACATATCTGAAGGTGGTCCAGAATCTGATGAGGCTGAGGACTGCGAAGGGGACCGCGACCGCGACCATCGAAAATGGGATGCCGCCAAATGGGCAAGCCATCCACCATGGCGTGAACTCGATGCAGAATATGTATCGTTGGGCCGAATGAGGCGACGACGTTGGGAAGTGAAGCCAGTATCTTCATCTTCGTCTAGCCGGAGATACGGGTCCTCATCCTCACCATTATGATACTGTGCAGCACTACCGACCTCGCTTTCTCGCAGGTGGGGGTCGTCGAAGTCATCGAGATCTGTGTCATGCCCAACTCGAGACTCGTTGTCGGTAGTAAACGAGAAAAACATGGGTTGAGATGAGGAGAGCGCAGACTCAACCTGTACATTCCTGTTGAGATACTGCGAGGCATATGCTGCAAACGATGTCGCCATGGGTGCGAACCTAAGGTTTTCAGCCTACCATGTCACTGTGTTACGCTTTGTTTAGTCACACCGCTGCGTAATGAGAGCGTCAACGTTTTGTCGTTCTCGGTCAAAAAGGCAATCATTTCCTGAGTTGACTCTGAGTCACCTAAGCTCCCTCTACTTGCCTACTGTCCTAGCATTTGACACATCATAGCCAAATCTACCTGATGGACTAAGTACCTATTCTGGCATTCATTCTCCCATGACTACTCAAGACCGCTCTCCAGTCAATTCTTCTCCTAGCGCCCCGAAATGTCCACAGCAAGAGAATAGAAAACAATGATCGATCACAACAACAGTCTATGTTTACTGATAGCCACAAGGACGGGAATTTTAGCTGAGTTGTATATCCTTTCTGTTATCGTAGTAGCAACTTCTTTATAACCTACTGGTTTTTAACACTAAAGTCGGAATTCAAGACAGATCATCAGTTGACTTATTTCGCTACATACAATCAAAGACCTGACCCAAAGAGCTGCACGTCGAACGCGCGGTTGTTCATCAAAGCTTCTTTTTGACCGCCTGCAACAGCATCCAGTTTAAATGCCTATCTGTCATCATGGGGTGGCGTTGTGAGACCACAGCACCTATCAGCAGATACTTGATTCGGAACCAATGTCTTAGTACCGCAGTCTTTCGACAATCGACAACAAGGTTCCATATTTGCCGCTTCAATATTACTCTTCATGAACCAGCTCCATCAATGAAATATCATTTAGCGTCGCAACCGCAGTCCACTCTTTTATGTTTGCAGCGAACCTACTAATATCGATTCCTATGAAATGCTTGTCCCATTCATGTACCCACAATGAATCAAAAAAGGCACATGAGACAAATTGATAATAAATTAATAATCCTATCTCTCATGAGAGATTACTTCAAGGGCTTTTTCCGTAATCATGAGACATGCACTCACCACGTTCATTGTCAACCCATCTACAGCTAGGTCATCTGTAGCCTGAGTTTTCATCGATAGTTATGAATGTATTGTGATCTGTCATGTCGCAATAGCTATAGGGGAATCAGAGTGATCGATCACATCCTGATTCTGATTGTTTTGAAAGAATTGTGTGAATTGGTGATTGTGAACAATGGATCGAACTCTTCCAGTCCACGGATGATAGCTTACTCTCGATTCCGCAACTCAATCAAAAATTTTAACAACCGCATCATGACATCCATGAGAAACCCCAGAAAATAATCCATCCTGTTTCGATTACAGTTGAATTACAGTTGAGATGATGTCAGGCACCCCTTAGTGCAACCCAAGAATCTCTTGGGAGAAATGCGAGGGATAAGAATCAAATTTAATTCACGAACTAGTTAAACCAACATCGGAATCAACCGAGAACTCTGATACTCCTAATGCTGTTATCACCCGATATATTCACATATTCGGTAGGTTGTTTTTCATCTTCAGTACCTACGCTTATATCGCACTCTCTATAAGGTGAAAGAGGACCGAGGCCGTACTACCTCATATCAAATGCCGAAATAATGCCAGCTTGTAATTATGAATAGCTTCCGGGGGCTGCCGAGACACTGGAAGCAGCCATGTGTATGTCAATCTGCAGCTGACTTGATCATACGAGACAACTTCGACAAGCTGCATCACCCAGGTCTGATGGTTCTGGTTGATTCCCAGATGACCAAGAACTCCTTGGATCCCGGTACTCCTCGGAATTGGCACCACAAGTACTGAAATCAGGCCGCGTAAACGTTTTATGAAACCCTGGGTTGGTTCGTAAACGATTGGCAGGCACGTACCCTCCTAGTGTGACGTTTCATGATTAGCGCTGGCAGTGGTAGTGACAATATTTTCCATGACTTGAATAACCTACATTCACTTTGGTATTATCACCACTATTGTCGACGATCAGTACACAACCTTGAGTACTGCCTACAGGAGAAGATGCTTGGAGCAGGATGAACTACACATGAGGCAGAAGCAAAAGCGAACTATCAGCATGTAAAGGGTCTTAATCAAAATGAAATATGGACTCCATCCTAGGTTCCGAAGGCCTACTTTGTCGCGATTCACAGGGTCTTTACTACTTATTAATCTTATCAAACAATCGATCGTCTTGGAATTACTTCAACAATTCATGGATCATGGTAAACTGAAAGATGGCCCTTGCAACTCCACCCCAGAACCTGTGACAACATATGAAGGTTTGGCGCTTCAATTTGAGCACCTCAAGAATCATATCCACTTCAATGCTTTGTAGTCATAGCTTCGTGTCCGACTTGTGAAAAGCAGCAACTACAAATCCTGTTTTGATATCCACCACCGAAAAAAACTTTATCAGAAATCTGCCTCTCGCAGCACAAACTAGATCAACAGACTACTCGTTTACCTATGCAACATCACACCCTGTTACTCAAGCCAATACATCCCCATAGCCAAGATTTACCCCGCATTCAGCTCCATTCAAGGACAAGACACTGAATAGTCATCAGGCCATTATAGGTACAAGGCCTAAGGCTGCATCAGAACATCAGGAGGTTCGAGGTCACACCCCTTGTGGGCATTTGAAGTCACAGCAATGCCGAAAATAAATACCAGAACCCGAATCTTTCGTCATTCGAGGCCGTTTTTAGGCAAATAAAAACAAGGGAAGGAGAGAAATGGCGTCCAGTTACGTCCAGGGACTGAATTTGAATGATGATCGACTGCTTCTGTTAGACATGTGATCACTCGTCATAGGTTAATACAGCGAGTCTAGGCCTCCTCTCTATACATTGTATGGTTTAGTGAAACAGAGCTGTTGGGTCCATACAGTGAGTTACTACGAACCAACCCTCGGCGCTATCATTCAGAATAGTCCTGATGTTCTGAGGGTTACCTGTGCAGACTTGGACTCAAATTAGTGACGTGAAAGTGAGGCCGCCTCCTGAGAAATTAAATATATTCATCGTAGATTTGTTATTGAAGACATTAGATAGGGCTGCTCAAATGAGTCAGAGAGGATGTACAGGATCACAGTCTACAAGATTGTGAGAAAGAAATTGATGGCAAAAGCGCTCTCACAAGAAGTCAACCCGTCTATTAGCCATGATGAACGTTAGACGTATCTGCAACAACTGGAGCTGATGGAGTGCCGGAATTCGAGAGGAAGGCTCAATGTTGATGAAGGTGTCTAATTGCAATGACAGAATCTAGTCGGAAGGTTGATAATCGGGTTTCGGATGCCCTGTTAAGATATCAAAAGAGACGTTTCATTGAAAAACTTCCCAAGATTCAGGAGCCAAATCATTGTTCTTGTCATTCTGTCTCAGAGAACTCACAATAAATGAGGTTGGGAACGGGTCCCAATAATAGACTCTTATAACCAAATGAGTTCAACAGACACTCAAAGCAACCGACCTTAAGTTAGAGCAGCCTGCCCTTAATTGTAAGCTGTACCGGATCAAACTATCACAGATGTCTTCATATTTTTTGAGAAGAACATCTGAATCATTCAACTACTGAGCTGACTCAAAGTTCAATGATACCTTTTTTGTAGATCCTCCGCCTGGGCGGGCGGTACGGGTTCACTCAACTCAATAACGGTCATGAAGTCCCCATCTCCTTGGAACTATATCATCTGAAATCACTAATGAGCTTCCTATCTGAGCAGAACAACTGCAGCACTGGACGATTGTGCCCGTGGCAGAATCTAATAGAGCGCCCAGATTACGCGTGAAATAACTGCAAGGAGAACATGGATTGAAAAAAATTCTGACTAATGACTTTTTAACTCATGTTGATTATTAAATACTGATCCCATTTCTAAATTTTTATGTGCGACTCGGACCAGCTCGAGAGACATTGCGAAACGGATGGACGGATGGGGTTTTGTCAAAGTTGCTGACATCCTCACTCGGGCAATCAACTTCCAAACACGAATTAACTTTTAATTCTTCCTTCGCCGTAATCTGGTCTGACTAAATTTTCTCGAGCTCGCTGCTTGAGCTCCAGACGACTTATAGTCTTTCTCCTTTGTCAATTTTGTCGATTTCAGGTCTTTTCCGTTTAGACCCCCATGACTCGAATAGTTTGCTGGCCCAATCAAATGACGAGGTACCAATGTTGCCAAATTTAGATCTTCAACGTATCAAGTTAACTTTGTCGGGTTTTCAAATCTTTGAATGTTCCGTTACATTCTATGATCCACCTTATTACCGACTTTCTTATGGCATACGTAGTCATGAGTTCCTATCGCCAGCACCCAGTGGTCATACGGCAGCTATGACAGATCTTCTTGACTGACGATGATTTATATCAAAAGGAGATAATTCAGACTGACCATCCAGTCTCATTAAGACTAACCAAGTGAGCCACCATGGTAGAAATTTCAGACTCATGAATAGGTGTAATCTATTCTTCTCAACAGAGTCACTTATTTGTCGTCGTAGTGAAAAATTATCTTTGCGCTTGAGAGTTCGAGTTGTGTGCTGCCTTTCTTTATGACCTCCGCGCGATACCAAGACAATGTTTAGCTCTTGTGGCCAGAGAACAGTTGTACACCCAACTCAGTCACATTGCAAGTCCTGGAACCATCTCAAATGCCTACAAATGCGCATTGAACAGTGCATCACGGTGTCCTGCATTCAGTATACGTCTTTATTTGTATGCGCGCACATTTTGGAGCCTAAAACAGACAAATATCAAAATTCTCCGTAGCTATGTTGATTTTTCCGCGTATTGAGAGTGACTAAAAATATCCTACCCTGTCCATTTAAGCTTTGATTCCAGTAAGGATCGACTTGGCATACCTTAGATATTACCTATCGGGGTATCTCTCGCTACCAACGGGAGGTCTAATGAGCACTCTGAATCATTAATTTGTATCTGCATTTTTTTTGATCTCCGTTATTTCAATGCATCGCCTACTCTTGCTCTCTGCTCTATTGCTCTGGTCTCTCGCTTCGGCCCATTTGAAAGATATTTATATGAAGACCATAGATAGCTCTCCTAGACTCTATGTGAGAATTATCAACATTTCCCTTTCAACCTTTATTTGTCTGTGGAATACAATGAGATCTACGAGTCTGATGACTAAGTAAATTAAAAGGATCACCTTAGGGATAATATCAGATTCCCCGCAAATAGCGACCTCCTCCTCATTGTAGTTGGGGCAGTGTTTCAGGTAAGTTCGTTTTCATAGAACATCCTCGTTTGATACCCCAGATTGAGTGATATCAAAGTCAAGGGGCTTTATTACCAGCTATCCGCAATTAACGGAAAACTTTTGCGGTCTTGTACAAAAGCGGCACTTCACAGGGCATGTTGTTAAAGCAGGCCGACTATCAGGGATCAGCAAGCCATCTCTGATTCCTGTGAGTGCGGTCGCCCTCAAAAGTCGGGAATATTACTTAAGCTTGATCAACCCCTGTACGCCTTTTCGGGTATCTGTCGCACGTTTCTCTTTCCTTTATCAGTGATCTCCGTCTCAGGTGGACCAACTTAAAAGGAGATGTTTGGTCGTGAGGCAACAAACGATTGAAGTATGAATGATAATAAAGTTGATATGTGCAGAAAGTAAATGTGACTACGTTCCTCCAAATCGGCGCCGAGGAGACAAAGGTTACTAAAATCTTGAAACTGGACAAAGGTCACATGTTCCTCTTGAAGCCGAAGACGCCCTGTTGATTGCCGAGTTTCATCAACTTGTTATACCAGGGGCGTAGTTAGTCAAGATGCGAAATCATCGTCTCAAACGCCGTAGTTTGGATTGGAGTATTTGATACTGCGGTGATTGTCTGAACGCCTGCCCTGATCAAGCTGAACCACTCCAGGCAGATTGATGCGCCAAGGCACTGTGACATCAACTCTTCGATCAATGCATTGGTGACGTCATACCACAGTTGGAGAACTTGTGATTCAAAAATTCAGTTAACAAGATTTCCAGTAGACAATTTATGATAGTAGTGTTCACATGCGCCGCTGAGAACAACTAAAATATTTTTGAGTAACGACATCATGGGTCAATTTTGCACCCCGGGCCCGCTAAGCAGCACCAGCGTGCCGACTTCTTTAATATAATTGCACATATTCATAGTTCCTTGGAATATATTTCTTAATGAAAGGATGTTTGATGTCTTTGCCTCTAAAAATGAAGCGGCCCTGAAAACACGAGCTTAGTTGTCCAGACACCTTACATGATCCGACAAATGAGGCGACCACAGCATTCAGCGGTTTGTAGTAATGGCAGTCAAAGTCCTCCGCGACTATTTAGCAAAAATAAGGAACAACACTTGTATCGAGAGGATGGCGCAACACATATTCTCGAAGACGCGTATTATGGTTCCCTCAGCACGCATGAATATTTTTCAGGTCAATTATTTTTCGGTTTTCAGCGCTTATTGATGCCATAGCAGTAAGATCATTGCTTTAGTGCTACTTGGCAAAGTCAGGTAACCTATTCACTAGGACGAAAGCCGAAAAGCTTCAAACATGTGAATAAAATAGGATAAATGGGCTGATGCAGCGCCTTGGTGAACCACAGCCTTAATTCATTTCATTTCACAAAAATTAACGTCGCTCATGGCAAAATCCAACGCCACACCGAAAACGTTTGCATAACGGCTCCGTGAGACGTGTTTGAAAATTACCAACTATTTTCTGGGACAATTATCGATATATGATAACCACGGATAAATACTTCCGACATGTTTGAAAAAAAGGGTGACGTATGCCTAGTTACACCACACGAGAGTGTCAAACAAAGTTCTGGTAGTTCTAAAGGTCTCAATGACCTGACATCATTTTCCGGCACATACACTCTCCTGTACACTAGTTTCAAGCCCTGACATTTGTCATGGAAAGAAGAGCTGCCGCAGAGACTAAATTATACCTGAGCAGGCTTCTCCAGAAACGTAATGCCGTATTCTGACCTTTGTCGGCATTTTGTGCCGGGCTTACCCTTCATTGATGACGCCACAAAATGTATTTCTGGAAATGTCTCTGTTGGGCCTAACAGAACATGCCTTATGACAGTCAGCTCAGAAGGAACGTGGAGGTCACGTCAAATGTTAATGTCACATCTACTCACCAGAAAAAAACTCATGTCAGAACAGAGAACACAGCCTACTCGAGTTAGCATGCTGAATGGCTGTGCATATTCCACAATCATCTGACTCCGCGGCTAAATTTTGAAGGAGGGCTCACCTACTCCAAAAGTGGATATTACACGAATGCTACCACCAAACCATCACCAAACCATTCCAATTAGAAAAGGCGTAGGGTCCCACTCAAAAAATCAACTGAGGTGTAGCCTCTGTTCACGGGTAGCACACAGTCCGACACCTTTCGTCTCATGAAATGCAGAGAGGACCGGAGGCCGATGAGTAAATACCGACACCCGAGGCCACCTTATGCTCCGAGATCGAAAAAGCCGGATCCATAGCAACTGAGGACTTTTTCTTTGAATCATGAATTGTAGGACTTTTATCACGTTCTGAGAGCCGGTCCACAACCTCCGTCACTGCAAATCAAGTTTATCTGATGCATATGTAAAATTAGTGGCCTCATTTTTTGTTTTCAATGACATGCTATTAAGGTGGATGATTACATTCATACAAATCACGAGGCGCGGCAACTGGACAGATGATCTGAAGAGGAAAGTTCTCAAACCTGTGAAAAGTCGTCTCTACCAAAGTATCTACCCCTTGAAAGACACGTGGCTATGCTCGATTGAATGTTGGTCATCTTTCTACAGCTACCTTCACAAACGTGTTGGGTCCTTCTATGCTGACAGCTGCAACACTCCTTTGTTTCTTTAAATGTTTCCGTCTGACCCACATTTCGGAAAAAGAGATTATGGAAGGTCTCCTCTCGATAATCGCGCATCAAACCTTGACAGAAAACCCATAAAAGTTTCAATCGATGACAATTATGAGACCTGACAAGCATACAGCTTGAATGTTGAAAAAGAGGGGAAATACAGCACAAGCTTGCTTCTTCTTCTCAGATTGATAAGTTCCTTTTGCTATGTCATTAGACTTTTGGGAAAGTTTGCCATTCCAACTTTTTTGGATCTGATTATCAACCGTGTTGTAAGTCATGAGATGAGCTTGTGTGTTGTGTGGAATGATCTCACTTTCCAAATATTTTTAAAGTTCAACACACCCGAATAATAGTGGATTGGAAATAGTCCATCTCAACCCCGACTCCTCTCTTCATGAATAAGAACAAGGGATAATATGTGATCGGTGCACTAGACCTACATTCAATATGAGCACTCTACACATGTCCTGGAGTTCAGAGTCATATCGCGTATCGTAGCCGGTTGGTAATCCAGTTCCGAGCTGAACTGAGTCATACATGACTCATGTTCGCTGAGCCGAGAAAGCCTCATTGCGCCTTGTCAAGAATTCAATGCAAAAAGTGTGCTAGAGGCGGGAAACAAGCGAGATTGGTAAAAGCTTAACCAAGGATAGCACTCTTGGTCATAGTGACACACACATGCTCCCAAAGAATTCTGAGCATTGAGAGGAAGTCGAATATGGATTTGTACGCCAGATACTTCCTTGCCTTTTCTTCGTCATCAATCACGATACTCGGATGTCATGCCTTGACCAATTCACAAGCAGAGTCAGATTTCGGCCGATGGGGCCCATGTATCGACGGCTGGACCTTGGCTCACCATAACAGACATCCTTACAAGTGCAGCTAATAGTCAATATAATATGTATCAGAGACTGTTAGAGTACAAACAGGAGTATGTGAACGAATGGTTGTATGAGTATAAAATATTGTTATGAAGCAAGACAATGCTGAGTGTAAAAACATTCGTACGATGATAAGTATGTATAAAGGTGGACAGTGCGAATGAGAATGCAGGTTAGATGAGTGAAAGCATGATATTGAATGTATGATAGAAAACCGGCCGATTGCATAGACAGCGTAATGACCAAAAAGAAAAGGAGAAAATGTTGGCGAAAAAGGGCGACAACCAAAAGAGAGGAGATTTTAAGTGACGGAATGTCCAGGATCATCTATGACCTCAGCCGCACAGACACGTGCGAGTGCTCCCGTCTTTGGTGAGCAGCTTGAGGCAGAGGAAGAGTGAAAGATCGGAGAAGTGCTGATGTAGAAAAGGAAGATTTCTTGGAGCATGACGATTTAGATTGTTGAGGGTCATGTGAGTGCGTAGGCGAAGAAGCGAGGGTGCTCGGAGTACGAGGTGATGCAGACCCAGAGGAAGATTCGTCGCTTGAGGGTGAAAGCTCGGGAACCAGAGCAGACGAAGAATGTGATGATGCTCGGGTAGCCGGAGTATGAGGGTGAATGAATTGGACTCGATGGGGGCGGCAGGGGATGGTAGAGGGAGACACAGCGTTTAAAAGACCCTGGTGGTGGCTGAGAATGTCGGCTTCTGTGATGCCAAGCTCAAAGTCGAGGACATCGAGGTATTCACGCTCGATGCGACCAACGTCACGTTTGCCAAAAACACCAGTGCAAAGTGCCCAATGAACGTTCTTGAGTGTGGAATCATTCAGATACTGCAAGGGAGAATGAGCGATTGAAGCGGAAAGGAGGGGTGGAGCCAATGTGCTTACCTTGGAAGCTACGATGATGGCACCGAGGAAGACTCGTTCCAAGGCCCATTCTTCGAGGGCAATATGGAGATGAGGCTTAGCCCTGTCGATATAGACGAGGGTAGCAAGGATAGTTTGGATAGTGACTTCCGCGCGCTCGACGACATTTTTGACAAATGTAGTGAACTTTGCATGTTCCGGGCGGCGTGTGCGGGGTGAAGAGGAAGAAGGGCGTCCCATTGCGAAATCAACTGTCTCGACGACTGCGTCGACAAGATATTCTGGAAAAGGAGTAAGCTGTAGTGGCAAGGAGCGAAGAGGAAAAACATACGGATGACGGGACGGGAGAGCTTGATGGTAGTAAGCTCGAGGAGGGCAGGGGAGTGAGTTGCGGGGTCGACGAGGGAGTTTGGGTGGACAGGAGATGTCGAGTGCATGTTTGCTGGGGCGGTGAGTCTCGCCCATGGCCCGCCTCATATATAAACGATTTCGACACCACAGAACCGATACGGAAACAGTCAAAGCTGTGAGTCCTCAGATCGCCCATCTCAGATCCTGTCACTCGTCACGCCCCACTCCCAATCCGGCTCGGTTCGCTGCCTCCCCGATACCTGCGCACCAGCTCGCTGCTGACTCATCGGCTCCATCCCCAAGCTGTAACCCGCTATCTGCGCCGAAGGTCCATTGTATCACATAATCGGCAATAAAATACCCTAGTAACTGCTGAGACCCCATTGAGCAGTCTGGTTCCTTATACACGGTCGCTTCTTAATCAGCTTCTGTATGAGCTCTGACTCAGCAGACAATGGGGAATACAGGTTGCTCTTCATTCCGTACGACGCAGTGTGTGGATTGACATTGACATAATGAGTGACTCTCTCTCGGGCTGCTCCATTCTCAGATATTTCCGAGGAGTGACTCCCTATTCACTTGGCCAGTGAAAACCTCTTTAGTCTTCTGCAGGGTCTCGTTGACAGGGGTGCACTTGTTCTAGAGACTGGGAGGACCCGACCACTAGAAAGCGCCAAGGCACGTTTCAGCGTTTGGTCTGGGTTCTTGAAACCAGAAGAAGAGGTGGACCACTTGTGCAGCCAGCCTTCTCTCCGCGTCCCATGTCGCTCCTATTGTATATCCATCAATCCATCGCCCTCCCAACGACTCCCACAGTTTCTGCTCTATCGTTCCCATCATACCGAGACGAGCGAGATGTGTTTCTGTCTCGACATCAAATCAATCTCCTTGATCCTGATGCTCACTGCTAGTGGTGCTCTTCATAGTATTACCGGGCCTCATGTGTTCTCTAGAAGCTAGTGGGAAACATCTGACGAGGTCTTGTACTCAAGTGGGTTTTCAAGTCGGAATCCATTCAGTAAATAAAGAATTTGGATCCCACAGCAATGCGAACTCCGTTGTACTCGTCATACGAAACGAGAAGAAGTCCTGACTAATAACCATAGTAAACGGTTTCCCGTCCTATAATTACCCTTCGAGAAGCTACAGGATCAATGATATGTCGTGTTTAGTTATTGTCTCAAGTCGTGATATGAGCATCAGCGGGGAATATCATTTCGAATTCCGTGGGGTGGGGACGGAGGGACTCGGAGTTAATGTATCATGTCGATTTCAGAGTGTTGGTGGGTGCCTTCATCGGGAAAGTCAACACATTGGTAATAAGACTCTTCCCAAACGCCTGACGTTGATAGAAAGTTATGTCTTCCGATGATGTACCCATCAAAAAATGTGATTTATTGTATATTCCACTACACTTTTCCTGAGACATTTCATTGAAATCATGATGACAAGTTGTTCATTCGACGAATGGTCATTTTGCCCCAGAGCTCAATTCGTTGGGGTTCTAAAAAAGCATCTTCTACGTCAAAATGTGCAATGTTTGATTTTGGTCAGACATTTTAAACAAACTAGCCATTATAAGACATTTCAGTGGAATCTATTTTTACTCTACGTCTTTGTGTTGTGAAGTTATTATTATTTCAAATTTGATTTACTTATTACTTTCCTCTCGGTTATATCTTGCTGTTTGGTCAACAGACCTTTTGCCTCCCAGTGCAGGTTAAAAACCTTAGCTCTGTGTTTTCAGGAAGTAAGACTTGATTCAGCTGTTTCATAATGATATAATTAATTATTTAGTCCTCTTCTACAGACTGGGCAAGTTGTTGTCTGAACAAATTCTTATTTTTGCTGCTATCAACCCTTGTTCTTCCGAGTAAAAATTATGAGCACGGCTAGTCTGATTTGGCTTGGGCCAAAATCAGTTTCTGTTAGATGTCTCAGTCAACCACTTATCAGAATATTAAAAAATAAATATATATATGAAGTCAACTTCTGCTGGTATCATCATGTACAACCTTCCATCTACTCAGGCGGCTCGATTTTCGTCGTCTAATTCGCCTCATTTATTGTGACTATCAGGCTTCCTTCCCAACAAGGCTATATTTTCCGAATTTCAGGATCCGTGATGATTTATAATGATTTACTGAGTTTGGAAAATAACTGACGATCAAATTGATTGCCGACGGCATGGTGGTGGCATATTATGCCTTGTTGAGGTAAATTGCCCTCTGTTCGCTTCGGCAGATCACCGAAAGAAACGTACGGTATTTGACCCACCTCAAAAACCGACACTTGTTATACGTGGCTGCGCGCAATGGTTTACATTCAAGCAAAATCAACGCAAAAATCGACTTGAACGAAAGCGTAGCCTCCAGCAGTTAGTCTATTTGATGTTTTCCGGAAAGAAATGTCATGTTGAGTCACCTCCAGCAAAAGCACAATGTCTCCCAGCGCAGACGCTTTGGCTTGACAGGACAGTGATTTGTCGAATTTTTGGATGCGTCATTGTCAGTCACTGGACGTGATTCATTCGAGGGGAAAAGACTCACTATCTCCGACTATAACATGCAAGAAAGGAAATTTTCGACTCAGCACTGCATACACACTTGAACCGAAGTCAACTTACCATTTATAGGAATATTTGGGTGTGTAGTGGCTGTGTAAACGCACTAGACAGGCCGCTTCCGTCCGGTTATGGTAATTTATTCAACGGACACGTCATACCTGAATCGAGCTAGCGCTCAACCCCATAATGAGTCATTCTGACGTTGAACAGAGCAAATCACATGTCTTTCATGCGCAAACTGATTCAACTGATGAGAATGTTCAAGTCGTATGTGCATGCCACTATGATGCTCGTTATCAGGATCTGCTAAAGAAATGATCAGCTTGTCAGGCTGGATCAAATAATTTATCCATGATGGATTAGCTAACCAGTAGATCAAGAATACTCGCACTCTCAACGTGAGGTCCAGCTGACTTACTGGGCGCCAGTACCGGTACATCTCAGAGTTCAGAGCACAGGGTACCTGGAACAACACGTTTTGTTCAATACAAGAAAGACGTCCTTCGGAATCAGTTGTCAGTCAAGCTTTAACTCATTGTAAGAAAAAGCTCAACATCGAGTATCCGCGAAATGAGATTCAATACACATCCAAAAGGACGTGGTTCTGGCTGTTCCTTATTACAGAACTCAGGACAGTGTCAATTTACATTTAAAAGCTACAGAAGTCATGAACAGACGCCGAACAAGCCTGCGGATCAGATCATTTGACAGCTTTGTTCCTCTTTCTAATACCGTGCTCACGGGTTGGTTCGGCCAAGGTAAGAGATACGACTACGTTTCTGTGAGACAAGGTGACTTGACTGCTGTTAACAAAGGAGATATGCTGAACCCAGCGTTGAACCAAATTTAATTGGATTGTTTCTGAGAATGGGTATCCGCAGCTATGATTAGGCAAGCAACATTGTGATTAGAATTGGCATTCCGCACAGGGACTGGATATGTCAAGTCTGGGAAGGACTTTCAGGGTCATCTTAAATTGAGGAAACCGCGGATTCTCGAAGATCTGTCGATATACACTAAGTCACAGCCATGAAGACATACTAATTCTCACGGTTTCGACGGGGCAGGAGGTGGTTCAACTCTAACGGCCTAGATCCAGTTCACTCCAAGTGATGGTCACAACTACTATCGGCATTCAATATTGAATGTATATGAAGAACGACTGACCCTTACCTTCACAGCGGTCGCTGTTTGTAGTTGACACAGAAGACCTTGTCCAGATCCAGCGCGTCTCATTTGCGAAGAAAAGTAAATCTAAACATATGCTCGTGGTTAACATGCACTTGCCTAAACGATCAGCGAAGTCGTCAATTTTCGAATCATTGGCAAGTGATAATCATTTTATGGTAACTAAGATCTGGAAGTTAAGTTGAAGTAGGGAGCGAAAGAAACAAGGATCTGTGATGCCTACGCATTAATCACGGAATGCGCGCATGTAGGATTCAACGAATAGGTGTCATGGATGGTTGGAGATCCAGGGCTTGAATCTACGTCTGGTCAGAGTCGAAATAACCAATGTTCGTGTCGCCTGCCATCCAGCAGTCCTCTTCTTTCTACCAATACCAAGATGACGCACGTCGTGTGTGGATCTCAAGGCCATCTGTTAGGGAGTTTCCCCTCCTAAAGTGAATTGACAATTGACATGATGCCGTAATAAATTGCGATATAGATTCAGTTAGGATCGTGATGGCTTGAATGAACGCAAAAATTCCGACTGCATCGCGTTACCTCCTAATTTGGAAATGGATGGGCTCCACATAGGTCGTGACGTCTGTTCTTGCAAACCAATTTATGCTGTCAGCGTACTCTTACTCGACACTTGGAGGGTCGATCCATGCATTTGATCTACGCTTTTCAACGCTACACATCTATGGCTTGACCACTTTCCCGTGCACGTAGCTGACAATACAAGCCGCAATTCAATCTTTACACTCGACTGAGAGAACCTTATACACCACTCTTTTCGATCATTCGATCAAAAAAGTAGAAGCCTAGGAGAGGATAAACCGATTCATAACCATTGCCTTTGACGCTGTGTCTGTGCAAATGACAATTCCTCTCTATCAATGATTTATCAACAAGTCTAAAAAAGGAACTGCCTAAAGAAATTTATGACGGATAAGGCCCGAATAAGTTACAAGTGCTGATAAATTGAGCTTGGTCAATGTATATGCATCGTAGTTAGGTGACGCCAAGGTCTACGTCTATTCCTGATTTGCTCTTTCACCAGACCCCATGCTCTGCGAAAGATGGCTCCGAGGTTGCCAGCAAACTCATGCTCTACCCTCCATCACGACCCAACTATCCTCTTTCCAGCACAAACTTAGCTCATGAGCATCTAAATTGCTGATCCGATCCTCTACCCATAGCCTATCTCCCTCTTCCGCCTTAGCATGTTCAATTCATCGCTCAGCTGCTTTCTATAGGAGTCAAGAACACTCAAGCCACTTCCGCTGATTTTACCTTATTTTTGCTCCCTTTTGGTCGACCTCGCGGTCGTTTGCCTGAGACCAGCTGACCGTCAGGATGTTCGGATGCAGGCCGCTTTCCAAGACCGGCTGTAATCTGGCTTTCATTGCCGTTGAGTCGCCGCTCGTTCAGATACCTGTTGTAAACGGATTTAGCACAGGGAGTACGAAACAAACAGAGAGTAGAAGGAAACTGAAAGGTTATACGAGAGGCAAATTCACGTTATGTTTTCTGTTACGTTGGCATAAAGATTTAGAGGCAGCAACGAGCACAGATGAAGAGGATAAAACGCATTGAAATAAACCAGGGTCGGTTGAATCACCGGTGATGCTCACTGTGTCGTCTTTTCCTCTAGCGTGTCCTGAATGCTTGGAAGTGGGAGCTGTCCAAGTTCTTGTCGTAGTCTATCAACATCTCGTTTCGCAACAGCATACTCTCCATCTGTGAGTTGGTTTATTTTGGAGCGGATATCATGGCATCTGTTCATGACTTGGTAACGCCAAAAAAGTTGATACATGATTCGACTTACTCTTTCTCAAGCGTTGCTTCCATAAGATCAACCTGGTCTCTTCAGTTCAAGACTGGTTTTCATGGCTCAGGGATCTATACCTTATCTCTATCTTCGTTGATCTGTACGATATCGGTTTCAAGGATATACTTTAACGGACACGGAAAACGGACCTACTTCTCTTAGAGCATTTAAAAGTCGTGTTCGCTCACTGTCCAGCCTGGAAACAGCAGAGTTACTAGGGCTCAATGTGAAGAGTTGGCAATTAATACTCACTTGTTCTTCTGCTCGCGAATGTCTTGTATAGCTTCGCCTTTGGTATCGAGAGCAGCGTGTGCCGATAAGATATGAGCCGTATGTAACTGGAGAGTCAAGGCATGTTTTCTGACAAGAAATACCAGATTGAGCCACGGTTAATTCTTAGATCCACCCAGGAAAAGTACAAGAAGCGTGAACGATCAAATTCCTGTTTGACTCATCGAATCAAAGGACATTGACCAGCAATCACATGGACCAGACAAACAGGTTGTAAAGCACAGTCGGACAATACGTACTTGAGCTCGGCTGTCTTGGCTAGGTGAACAAGATCCTTGGTCCAGTCACCAGTAGCTACTATAGCACTGGTTTGTGTTGTTGCGCTCGAAATGGAGGTGGTACTTGTACTTCCTGTGGCTTGTTGCACCTGCTGCTGTTCAGATTGTACTGGCTGCTGAAATTGAGGTGGGGGCTGTCTGGTAGTGTCCTGAGGAGTTACAGTGAACTGTGTGCCAGGGGGTCCAGTATAATGAACATATTGTGGGTGCTGAGGATGGTGATGATGTATATGTTGCGACATCTTTGGCATTCTCCCGAATGTGAGATCAGAAAATGAGAGTTATTAGTCGATTGACGTCCTCGGGGGCCTGGGGCCTGCAAACTTGACAAGCGGTATCAGAGGGCTTTTATTTGGCTCTGTTGTTGAATAATTAAGAAGACATCAGAAGTGTACAATAAAATCCAATACTAGGATTGCCCCTGTAAAGCAAAATGGTCGTTACATGCCAAAGTAGACAGGGATGCTGAAAGGTCTAGAGCGTTAGCAGGAGAAAATTCTATAACAACAATCGATGCTCTCAGAATCAGGAGTAGCAAGAAATGTTGATGACAATGTTCTATCATAGAGGGCAACAATTTCTAGATACGAAGTGCGACAACCAAAAATCGATACAACTAAATTATGTAAAGGGTAGTGGCTGGCCAAAGCACATAAGCGAATCGGTGTCTCGCTGCGCAGGAGCCCCAAGAACCATCCTCAACCACACTCTGATTGGAGAGTACAAACAAAGATTAATGATAATTTGTCCATACGATAAAAGTCAAGTGGAAACTAGGAATCATATCTTGTTCAGGTGTAAAAGGTTCAGGTTTTTTTTTTTTATTTAAATCATCAATTTATTACATGGAGCACATAGGCAGGCCATGGCAGCACTATGTAAAGGTAGCTACACACCCCCAACATGTGTTGTAAGCATGTCTCCCAAACCCCAACTATAGTCAGTAGTCTAGGTAGAGAAGAAATTGTACACTAAATGATAGATACCAGTGTCCAAAATATGCTCCTGCCAATGTCTCAATCCTCCCCCTAGCTGTCACAAACTTCATTCGGCCATAACTCCACAGATACTTGCACGATTCCCACAGTCTAAGATGCATCGGAAAGCTCTCAAGAAGACCTTTCGAACGATGCCCAAAACGTGTCAAAGTGATCAGTACTCATTGAGATATCAGTTAATCAGTGCTGGACACTGATCGGCAGATATCTCGGGAACCGCCAAATGCGGACGTTTGCTTCCATGTGCACATGGAAGCTCTCTTCAATACGCTTCTGACGACTATAAATAGACCTTAGGGCAATAAGATCCTGTGGAGATACAAGGACCTCAAGGTTTGGCATGACACTGATCTATTAC
>Ga0153955_100401_pt1 | contig 22913 bp, 29 predicted proteins | sample TSFL039MetaG_FD_104744 | JGI IMG/M metagenome (GOLD analysis project Ga0153955, IMG submission 104744) | Attine ant fungus gardens microbial communities from Florida, USA - TSFL039 MetaG | ecosystem: Host-associated > Fungi > Mycelium > Unclassified | place: USA: Florida, Wekiwa Springs...
AGGAGGTTCTCCAGATGATTCCGGGAAGTTGAGGTATAGTTGAGGTGATTCAGCGCCCAAGAAGTCACCAATGTTCTTGATAGAGAACGAAACCTGATATAAGGGACGGTGAAGCCTTCATGGGGCTGTCAGGACATGGCAGCACAACAGAGACGGAGGTATACTCGCCAAGCAGTGGTGGAGCCGCCTTCGACCTGAGGACTGGTTTCCCCACGATCCCAAGCCTGAGTAGCAGCAATACCGCCCCCATTCGTAGGAAGCCTAGTGATAGACAGTCTGGAGTACTCAAAGTTATAACTCAGCCCAAAACCAAACTCGAAACGAGGCTCGATACCATGCTGCACAGAAATCAGTTCTTGTTACTGGTGGAAAGATTTCGGAATACCGATTCCAGTTATAGTCTGGGCAGGATAATCTTCTGGACGCTTGGCAATGGTATAAGGCAATCTTCCAGAAGGGTTCCAGTCTCCGTACAAGACGTCAACAAGCGAGTTACCAGCTCCTTGGCCGAGTGCACCAGCCCAAAGGACCTACAACGATGTCAGGGATTTAATACAAGAAACGAATGCCAGATATACAGCTGTAACGTTGGGGTGTTGGATCCAAGGCTCAAGTATGAGAGGACCGACTGAATGTACGACAACAATGGTATTGTTATTCTGGGCAGCTACAGCCTCAACGAGCGCATCACCACCATGCCATGCTGTCAGATTTTTCTGTGGTCTAGTCCTCAATAACACAACGATCGTCATACGGGTGAACACATACCTATCGCACCGGATGAAACAATAGAACAACCTAATGGCTGACTCCACAGTCTCGGAATGCACCCCTCTCAAAATAAAGTGTCCCTTGTTTTCTGACAATAAATAAGACTTATTTGCATTACATTTGTCTCTGATTTCTCTTTTTGTTTTTAAGATATCAGGTTTTCATCTGCACGTGGACTGCTTGACTCGGACCTGAGTCAGCTATTGAATGGATGAATTTCCTGCTCAGTCCCAAGGGACAACAACATAGTTTTCATCCATTACCTTGCATTGACTAAGACTCCAATCATTCCCCACTTTTAGAGGCTGTCGTTTACCGACTAGCTTGACATCAGATCCTTGATACATAGTTGGATCCGCAGATATGGAAGCAAAGGTCTTTTTGTCCAGCGGCAAGACAATGCACCCAACCCAATCCTTGCGATGCTCTGCAACAAAGGCAATCATTGGCCATTGAGGAGGCCTGCCGTTACTGATGGTAAAAGGGTGTTTGGAAACCTTGGGCGGAATTTTTCACCAACGAGGGAGTGTTCGGGTACGAACGGAAGGGCTGAGAGATAGACTTGAGGAGCGCTACCAAAAATGAGGAATGCTGAAATGAATCGAAGAGCATCAACAATATATAAGCTCGTTCTTGGGATCAAGTGTCTAGCCGGCCAACAGGTGTTTGAGGATTGCAGATACCTCTTGAGCCTTCCCCCATATGCTCATCACTTCGATCCAGAACAGTAGCTTCTCGTACAAACTCCACTACCTTCATCAAAATCTCCTCACTTTGAGTTTGGATAAGGTGATCTGTCCAGAAATATGAAGTGAGAGGAGAGATGGCAGATTTGTCAGTAGCCGGAGTATCCACGTTCTTTATGCTCGAAGACTTCAAGTTGCATACGTTGAAGTAGAGCTTTGAGGAAACTATAACATTGCAAACATAGCCCTGCAAGTTGACCATTCATGAAGGTTTCGGTCCTGGGCAGCAGAAAGATCGGGTAGGTGTTGATGGAAAGAGGGAGAGGAAGTCCTCAAATGATTTGTGATGGAAACGAAGGGGCCGGAGTCAACACAAGACCCTTTCGGATGAACGGATGAACGCCAACATATTTAAATCCGAGCCCGAAATTCTTACTCCAGTAAGCATGATAAGCACATTGTCATCGAGTAACTGTTTCGCAAAAATCATTGCACTCATAACAGATGTGATCGCCTCAGTCTCTTGCTTGGAATGATGTTTCAACAACGATCGAGTGCACGGAATACAAGTCCTTGAACCTCTCTGTGCTATCCTCTTGCTTCCTTGTTTTAAGAATATAGAAGCGGGGAAGGAAGTCGGCAGTAGTTTTTGCCCAGATAAACATACCAGCAGCGCCAGGAACCAGATAATCAAGAGCCTCATTAACCCATGCGTCTCCCATATTTGTGTCCTCGAGTCGCTTCTTGAGGAATGTACGAATGACAATCTCTAGATTGTTGCCAGAGGGAATATTGATATGGGTGCTGATGGATCCTGGGAAGGTTTGAGTGATACGGTCCTCTGGCCGGCTGGTAATGACCGCAGCTTATGACATCGAGTGGGTAGAGTGTTCGATGCTGACGTGCCCTTGAACCCGTTTTAACCACAGTTGGAACCAGGAAGTGTATTTTCGTCAAAAGTGAGTGGGCATTACTTGAATCAACTATCAAACCAAATGTATAGAAGTTTTATAGAGAACTGATGCGAGAACGATGACAAGTATGATCACAAGATACGATGATGATTAAATGACAGCAAGGTTGACTGATGAAGGGCGAAATTTGTCAATTGAGATGTAACGTGACGTTCTCTCCAGGCTTTCTGGTAAGTCGACCACAAGTGCTGACTAGATGCTGCGGCAGGTCACGCCTCGAATTGGCCTTCTTATTAAAGCTTTCTGGAATATCGCACCACGGAGATCCAACTCGTCGCGTTTAATCACCTCCATCACCAGGCCAACCTTCCCATCAAATCCTCCTTCGTCATACGTCACCCTCTCCACTGCCGCGATGACAAGTGCAAGTGGTTTCTACTCTCTGAAAGCTGAACTTCCCAATGGCGAGATGTATGACTTTGCAAGCCTGCAAAACAAAACGGTCCTGATTGTCAATGTTGCGTCCAAGTGGTAGGTGATGTAAGTTCTAGAGCGCTAGATTGATACGTATTCGATCCCACTCACAGCGGGTTCACATCTCAGTATCGTGGACTCCAGGCCCTGTATGACAAGTACAAGGACAAAGGGCTAGTTATTCTAGGTTTCCCTTGTAACCAGGTATGTTGCCATGCTCCTGCCAATCCACTATCTATTGATACTCGTAATTTCTTAGTTCGGCTCGCAAGAACCAGGTTCTGATCAAGAGATCCAGAGCTTTTGCTCTCTCAATTATGGCGTCACTTTCCCCCTGATGAAGAAGTCAGATGTCAATGGTGACAACACCAACGAAGTTTACAAATGGCTGAAGAGCGAGAAGGCCGGCCTTTTGGGTTTAAACCGTATCAAGGTATACAGCTTCACAGGGTGATATCATGCTCGATTGCTGATATTGTGCCTTTAGTGGAATTTTGAAATGTTTTTGGTCGACAAGAATGGAAATGTAGTGAACCGTTGGGCATCTGCGACCACCCCCGAGTCCATCGATGGTGATATTGCCAATAGTATCGAGATGAAAAGTTCCTACTGAGTAAATGATTGTGTAATTTTATTCGTTTATTTCCCTTGAAATAGAAATGATACTTCCCTTTGAGAATTCGAATGTTGCTGTCAGATATGATAACTTATCACAATTGTCTATTCCATTTCGTAAGATAACTCATCAGATGTTATGTTTTGAGAGTCAACAGTACCTTGGCATGATGGGCGCAGGTTGCTGGTTAGAATATATCTCTATCTCTTTTCAGGTGTTCATGCTTTGACTGATACTACAGCTAGCATCCTGAAGTTATCTCATATCATATGTGGTATAAGGTGGCTTTAGCATAGAACTCGTCTAAACCATGACCGTCTATCGTCTATCTTCAAAGTGATGGGGAGCTATCTATACGTATTTGTCGATCACTTGAACAATAACTACAGCCAAATTGATGGAACGACGCGTCATGCTAAGGCTCCTGCTGCATATGAGTTTTGGTGCAAGGTCTTTGAACACATCATTTTTGAGCGCGGGTATCCTTTTTCCTCTACAACTATCCCAAAGGTACTCGGCTTGAAGATTTCGAACGATGGCGGAAGCAACGACAATGGCACCGCCGCCTAAATTTGTTCTCGATGATTTCATTGCTCTTGCTTTGAGTAGCACACCACCAGAGTTGCATCCGTATTTCGAATCGTTCAAGATCCTTTACACCAAAAAGTAGGCTCTCTATATTGCTGTTTCTTTGTGTTTTTAACGGATTGATCTGTAGACTATGGCATCAGCTGACAAAAAAGCTCTTTGAGTTTTTTGAGCACCCGTTGGCAATCCCATATCGTGTGGATACATTTGAACGGTTTGTGAGGGATTTTGAGAGGAGGATAAATCAACTGAGGCTTGTTGAGATGGGGACAAAGGTGTCGAAGGATATTGATAGTATGTTTACTCGATCTCATCCACTGGCTGATTGCTTATTGCTTCATTAGACCCGCAAACGCATCTTTATTTTCTGACATCTCTCCTCTCGCGCATCGACACTGAGAAATCACCAGAAGCTCATGTACTGCTATTGGCCACAATTGCTCATGCTAAACTTGTATTCGGTGATCTAGAGGGGACAAAAGCAGATATGGATGCTGCATGGCAAGTTCTTGATACGCTAGAGGGTGTTGATAGTGGTGTGAATGCTGCTTATTATGGCGTAGCTGCCGATTACTACAAGGTTAGTTCTTGGTTCTCTGGGTTGCTCTTCATGGCTCATTTTTTTGTTCTGCAGGCAAAAGCAGAGTATGCACCCTACTACCGTCATTCGCTTTTATACTTGGCGTGTGTTGATCTTGAAAAAGAAATGTCTGCGGAAGAGAAACTGATCCGTGCGCACGACCTCGCAATTTCTGCCTTTTTGGCGGATACAATACATAATTTCGGAGAGCTGGTATTGCAATCATGCACATCTTTGTGGAAGCGCTCACGTATAGACTATACAGTTGATGCACCCAATCTTGGATGCTTTCAACGGAACGCCTCATGAATGGATCAAGAAGCTCTTATTCACGTTCAATGAGGGCAGCATTGGCAAGTTTGAAGCTCTTGCCCCATTGTTCCCGCAAGAAGTGAGCACGTTGTTTGCCTCCTGAATGACTTCATCGTGTCACTGACATGTCAAATGGTGGTTTCGTTGGAATTTAACTTGGGTATGTCGTCATGATGGTGTTGCATGTACTGCCTTTCTGGAAACAGCCGATACTTCAAGAAAACTATGTGTTTCTGCGGCAAAAGATATGTCTGATGGCACTCATTGAAAGTGTATTCAAGAGGCCTGTAAATGACCGGACGATGACTTTCCAGACGGTGGCCGAGGAGACGAGGCTGCCGATAGACGAGGTCGAGCATCTGGTAATGAAGGCTCTGAGGTTGGTAACATCAAAGACAAAGCGATGATGCCTCGTGCTGAATGACTCTCCCTCATGAACAGCCTGAAGCTTATTCGAGGTTCGCTGGACCAGGTCGAGGAAAAGACGTATATATCGTGGGTGCAGCCGCGCGTGCTTTCGCGGGAACAGATTGGCGGCCTTGCGACGCGACTGGACGAGTGGGTGCAGAAGCTGAATGGTGTTGAGCAGCGGACTGCGGCCGAGGTGGAGGAGAAATAGAAATAGAATAGAACCAGGCGTGGGAATGATGAACGTAGTTAAGTAGCCGATCGGTTTTGGGCAGCACACATGCAGCGTGCTCGTTTCTTCCTACAATGGCTGCCCCTCCCAAACAGCGCAGAGTCTCTCTTGCCATCGCACCGTCATCGTCCCCCATGTTCTGGGACTCTCGCGACGACATCGGCTTAGCAGGACCTAGCAATGTCCAGCAGCACGCCAGACCCTTCAGAAAAGGCAAAGTCCGAAAGTCAGACCCAGCTGCACCTCTGCTAGAGAAAAAACCTCGCAAAAAATGGACCCCCGAAGAGACACAGATGCTCGTCGAGGGTTGTAACCGAGTGCGTACTCACCGCAATGAGTTCTGAAGCCAGGTCTGACTTGTGCCAAGCATGGCGTAGGAAATTGGAAAACTATCTTGAGCGATTGTAGTCTTGAGTTCGACAGTCGCTCATCTGTAGATCTCAAGGACCGGTCAGCTCTTTTTTTTTCCACCATCGATCCTCGTTGAACTCTGGTCCCTTTACCAGCTTTCGTACATACTTCCCGGATGCGTACCAGAAACATTACCCAAACGCACGCACACATCTTTCTTCCAAGATTCGTTCCACCCTGCCCGACGGGTCTCCACTCTTCGAAAAGACACGCAGCAAGCGCAGACGGCCTTTCACTGAGGAGGAGGATAAAGCTCTCAAAGCCGGTTACGAGAAACATGGGACCATATGGGCGGCAATTGTCAAGGATCCTGTATTCCAAGAGCAAAACCGCCGTTCGACTGACCTTCGAGACCGCTTCAGAAATGCGTATCCTGATCTATACGAAGCTGCGGGATACAAACCGCGGAACAATAAAAAGAAACAGCACTTGACTGACAACTCGCAGATTACGATACGTGCGGCAACAGATGACCTGATTCCCGCAAGTTCTCCAGGAAGGACTGGTCCTGTCAGAGGCACTAGAAGGAGAAGAGCCCAGACAAGTCAAGGTATCTTGTTGAGAGGTGGTACAAAGAGCGTACCACAGAGCACAGTCCCCTCAGAAGATGAGGATAGTTCCCCGGAAGACACAGATGCAGATTTGACCTCGCATTTGAAGACTCAAGGATTCTCAAAGATACCAGCATTGGCAGATCAGCCTTCCATGACTGACGGAATCAAAAATCTACAGCTACTCAGCCCTGCGGCACCCGCAGAGGCTTCATTCTCTTCTATTGTTGACGATCATGCCGAGATAGACCTGCATTCAATCACAACTGAACCTCTTTCACCTGACTCGCTTGTCGAGTATCCTCCATCGTCCTCTGTACTCGACAGTCAGTCTCGAATACCTTGTGACAATAACATCACAACACATATCCATCGTCCAACCTGGTCTTCGCCAGTGTCACACCCATCTGTTAATGACGGTGGTGGAGGCAGGAGTAATCCCCCTGGGAGTTCTGCTGCTGCTAACAACAGTCCTCATACATGCTCTTACGCTAAGACCTCTGCACCGCAACAGCAACATGGTCCCAGAGGACTCAAGGTTGGACATTCCGCTTGGGGACCTCAGGAATGGCTTTCACCGAACCCACGCCTCGACTCCTCTTTCAATACCCCCATAAATACAACCAGGGTCACTAGTGGGAATGCATCGGTCAATGCATCCCCTGCAACCGAAAATAATACGCCAGGCACTGGTACACCTTCATCTTATTTTTCTCCATCATCACCTCTCACATCATTTGATCTCACACCCTTACATACATCTCAGTCTCTCTCACCCTCTACCACTGCTGCCGCAATACAGACCTCCAATAATGTTGTCACTCAGAATATAGGTTCCACTGCCGTCGCTTCTACAAACCTCAATGCGCTTAATGGATTGACGACACTCAATCTGCCGATGAGCCCCCTTAATAATTATAGTTCGCATCAACACCATCATGTCATCGAAAGATACGATCTTTGGCCTCCCGCCCTGGCGTTGTCATCGTCATTATCCGCTGTGAACAATTCCTCAGCTTGTTCATCTGTCCTGAGTGGAAGTGGTGGGCCATTTTCAGGCCCAGGTTCCTTCAGCGCATTCAGCTCGTCTTTCGGCGGAGATTTTGAGTCGGAAGTTAGTCAGACTTTCTCTGATGATCGAGAACATCAGGATGTTTTCGGAGGTGATGAGACTTATGATTTAGGATACACAACTGCTAATGTGACTGGAAGCGGTGGTGGGCTCCCGGTGACTAGGGCAATAACTCATCACTCTGACTATGCTGGTGATCTGATTTTCGGTGCAAGAGGCTATGGAATTGGTGGTGGATTCGGTTGGTTTGGAAGTGCATACGTACCTTCATCGAATGGTAATGGTGACAATGATATCAACGATCCACAGTCGGCTATGGTAGATGGTTCGGCGACTGGTCTGGGTCTGGTTGGTATCTCGAAAAATGAGAAGGAGATGGGGGTCGAGGACGGCGGCGATGGAGTTGTTCCCGGAGACGGGAGGGGGAATGTTAATCCAATGCAGTTGCACGCGTCGTCTTCTGAAATTGACGATCCACGGGGGGGAGATATGGATGAGGAGATGAGTGATGGTGCAATAGGCGAGGATGATGATGTTATGGATGGGACGAATCAATTGACAACATGTCCTCAAACCAGTGTGGATGCTGAGAGTGAGCTGGTATCGGCAAAAACACCATCGCCAGAGAACCAACAACAGAGGCAGAATGTGGCAAAAGGTTCGAACCCGAACTCGACTGAGGCCTCACCTGTGAGATTGGGACATATTTCACCATCACACAAACACTCATGTCACCGTCATCAGCAACAGCACCTGCATCCTTTGCATCAGGATGGTTTCTCCGCACAGCACAATCACCAGAATACACACTCTCTGACACATAGTGGACATTCATTATCCCTTTCCCTTGGTTCTTCGTCCATGTTTTCTCCATCGCCAGCGTCTCTCTCAACACCGGGCGCTAATACCTATGGACGATTCAGTCTTGACGACCTCGATCTTGTTGACCTGACGCAGCCAAGTATCTTGGCTGATATGAATAATTTGACACCACCTGCGACCCCCACGATGCAGCATATAACACAGCTGAGAGGAGGGAAGAAGTATGGGGTGTCGAATATAGGGTTGAGTGGAAATGGGAGGCTAGGAGCTGGTGGAGGAAGTTCTTTCATGCCTGGGCGAGAGCAGACTAGCCATCAGGAGCACGGTGTGAGGTCAATTTCAGTTCCTCCTTCCGAGGCTAGGAATGCGATCAGTTCCCCGGTAGTATCGTTTTCCCCTGTCTCTGAGGCTGTGGAGCGTGGACGACCCAAAATTGTCGACACTATGGATACCGCGAGGCGTTCACTTAGCAGTACAGTCCATGATTTGCCTGGGCCAAATACATCTCATGGACATGGACATTCGCTGTCCTTATCTACTCTTCCTCCTCTCCCTTCCCACTCGGAGATATGGAGATCAACTACTCCCACTGCGAGAGTTTCTAACAATGTCTCTGTGACACAGGGTCAAGGACTGTCGGTGGGAGCGAATGCAATACCCGATGCGACTACACTATTCAACCATCTCCTCTCTTCGCCTTCCAACCCGTTTGGTAGCAACACGAGTGGAGGTATCGACCCCTCAGGGACAGGGATTGGTGTCAACTCAGAGGTTGGCACCAATGTTGACCTACCTTTCCTTGACTCGCATTACAACTTTGGGCCGCATTCTAATAATCAGCATTTTCAACAGAATTTTGGTGCTACGGCAATGTTGGTTGATACGCCGGCTCCGACACCTGATGTTGCACACTCCTCATCTGCGGATTCAGGGAATGGAGTCCACAGGATGACTCAGGCAGAGGTGGAAGCGAGGCTGGCTTTAGATCTTGCTCAGCCCTTTGATACCCATCATGCCCATGAAAACACGGCGCATGCACAAGCCCTGCAGTACCTTGGCCTTCACGCTTTTGTGTCAAACCAGGCCCCACAATCGGACTTTGATTATCCGGGTGCGAGCACGAGCGATGCGGCTGGACTCAAGGCGCTTAATCATGTGTTTAGTATCCCACCGAGTTTATCGAGACAAGTGTTTTCTCCTGCGACTACTTTGATGAGGTCTCAGCAGCAGCAGCAACTTGGGCATCAGAGAATGCAAAGTCAGCAGGTGGTAAATCCGAAGGATTTGGTGTTGAATGCCAACGGAGCAGGAGCGGTTGAACTGAGTGCGAGTGGATTGCAAAGTAAGAGGAAGAGGGCTAGCTGGGATGGGAGTATTCTCTGAGGATTGTTTTCGGATCATTTTCGAGGTCCGTTGGGTTGGAGTTGTTTTTTGTGTGTGCTGTGCACCTGCTTTCTTTTATTTTTTTCTTTTTCTTTTTCCTTGTTTCTATATGCTTTCGTGGTTTTCGATCGGTTGCTTTCTTGCGAAGTTGCTTTCTTCTATACTTGTAATATGTAGATACTTTTTTTTTACCCACCACATACAACTTGATCCGCTTTTTTTTTCTTGGCGGACTGCTTTAATGCATTGGATCGGGATACTTCTTCAAGTCCCGTGAGGGGTAGAAAGATATGTTTATTTTTTCAACCTGTTACTCTCAACTTTGGGCGTGAAGCACCCTGCAATTTGATAGAATTCATGGATATATCATTGAAGAATGAGTGATATCAATCGGATATCAATCGGATATCAATCGGATATCAATCGTGTACCCTGTGAAGTTGGTGGAACGAAATATGACCACACTACATGTACTCTGCCTACAAGTGTAGTTTTTCTTACCTGTCACGATTGGACTCGAATGATCTCTGTCATGATATAATATACTGAGGCTGCGTTTAATGATGACACCCTGCTGAAACCTCCGGATCCACGTTTGTTTGCCTGATGGCCGCTGACAGTAGGATCACGCGTTTCTTATGATTGAAAAGCGCACGCATTGTCAGTGGATATCACAGGGTAAGCTCGACTGTCCTCTAGTTTTGGTCTTACTTGAAAAGTTGTACTGCAGTCACGACTCGGCGTGTCTATCCACTACTATATCAGCGACTCGGCTAAAACATGTAGTGTAGGAGGAATGGTTTGTCAAATTGTGAATGTCAGGAGTGAAGATGGAATCAATGATTCGCCCCATGATCGAAAGAAAGGTCAGTCTCCTCCCTTTGCAGTATCATGACGATAGTTTCCGCCCCATCTGAGGACTTGAGATCGAGAAAGTAATCAATTATTGATATTACACAAAGTAAGGCATACTCTGCACAAGCATGGAATCAGTGCTATTCAGAGGCAGGGAGAAAGTAGGCATACCATACGACTAGTAATCTTCCCTCTATCTCGTTCATTCTCTTTTGCAGCATCATAAATCGTAAAAGTCCGTTTGCCGTCCTCATGTACTGTCATTATCGAGGCCATATTACCACATCTATGATATATACACATATTCCGTCAGTGGTTGTGTTCCTTCAGGAGGCAGAAGGGAAGGGGAAGTACCGGTAACAATAATTTGGTGCGGACCAGACCGTGACAAGCTGTTCATCAAACATATGTTTGAAACCCTCCTGTACCAGTTGATGTGCGCGCGCGATCAGTTGAAGGGAGTTCGTGTGGTTGAACTATACGGTGTCCACCTCCAAGTCAAGAATAGGACGATAAAATACAATCTGACACTTGCCTGTCGCGTGATATTACCACCGAAAAGCCAGCCGGCGCCACGAGGGCTTACAGCCCAGTTGTCGATGTCGTCTGGATCTGACCACATGAGATCTATAACGTATAGAAAGCAAATTGAAGTTCAAATCAGAGATGGAGGGAGAGGACCAACCACAAAAGGCACCCTCGTGGGGGATCTCCTGTGCACGCGACAAGACACGAATCTGGTCTAATGTTCGAATTTCCGGTGATAGACCTCCATGTACGCAAAGCGTTTCACCATCAATGATCTGTTGTTGACATGAGTTAATTCTGAAGAGGAGGAGGGGGAAGAAGGGATGCCCACAGCTGCGAGGTTGAGGTAATCGAAAACGTTACAACAGGCTTTCCACACCATTGCGTTACCATACTTCTGCTGACATTCGTCTTTGAATAAGAGTGAGTCCGCAGAGGAGGAAAAAATGGCATGAGAGGCGTACCGTAGAAACCATACACCTGTGTGATCTGTCGGCTTTCATGGTTGCCTCGCAGCAAGGTGACCTTGTCTGGGTATCTATCGCGAATAAGATATACAAGTGGGCAAAGGTCATAAAGCCCACCTCGCTTTCAGCGCAAACAATAATGATACCGTCTCCAAACTATAGTGCCCTCGGTCAACAAAATCACCCTAAAATGTAGCGTCAGAGTGAGTCCAAACGATGGCGTAGGCCTGGTTGCGACCTCGCTGGGTCCCAAGCAGGCATAAAACATACTACGCGCCATGAAAATATAACTCGTCTCGGGTACACTTCCTCCCTTCCTCAGTAGTTCCAGCAAATCCCAGAATTGCCCATGGATGTCGCCACAGATAGTGACTGGACTTGAGACGGGCTGAATATTGGACTCTTCGAGCAGGATGGAGCGAACATGGTCGCAGAGCAGCTTCATCTCTTGTTCAGAGAGATGCCGACATTCCATGAGCTGTGCTATCCATTTGTCCGGATCGAATCTTGGCATAACTGTTTTGTGAAGTAATGATACAAACCGCCGTGTGAATGATGCAATTATTTGTTTGAACGACAACAGCGAGACCATGCGGTCTCTGTTCTGGACGCTGTCGCTTGTGCTTCATACGTACATCGTGCAGGCGATACACATCGCCGATGTCAGTCTGGTGGACTGGTACAAACAGCTCGTCGGCATACCTCTTGTTGGGAGTAGCTCGACTGCACCAAAATTCCAACGTGTGCAAGGAAAAGAAATTATTCTGACAGCGACGGCGAGTAATGTACTGGCTGCGCTGAATCCTGAGGATGGAAGCGTTGGTGAGTCCATTTCAGATTCTGGTGACGTTCACTCATCCTGTATTAGCATGGCGATATATTTTTGACGCTGAGGACAGAATAGCTGGGTATTATACCCATGACAATGGTACGAACATTTACGAGTATAGACAATGTCTTCTCAATGTCACTCTTGTAGTTGTTGCTACCCTATCTGGCCCAGGCGGTGCCATACTGCGAACTTTCGACATTCATACCGGCGCTCAATTGCTGGAAAAGCAACTACATCCATCAGAACTTGGTCATCATGCAGAGCCTGACTTCTTTGGAAAACACGTCATCTTCGCTGGCGACAATAGCACAGACATCTATGTTTTGACAAATGGGGACACTTTCTATCGCATGGACGAGAAGACTGGGGAGATTCACTGGCAGTTTTCGATGCCTGATGTCAGGTATGCTCTACAGTAATACGCATCCTAGTTGCCTAACTACATGTCGGAATTTAGCTCTCTTGTCATTCACACGAAACTTGTCCTAACACCTTCGGTACTATACCTTGTTGGTGTTGCCAAATCCACGGAATCATATACCCTCCACATCACCTCTTTGGTTCCCGAATCCGGTGAAATCATAACGAGTGCAAACGTGCCTTCGAGTATCAGAGATCCGATCGCAGATTTTTATGTGCTCTCCAACGGGATCTCGGAAAATAACAGAATCATTTGGATAGAGCAAGGAAGTCTCAAACACGTTGGTCTTGTGCCAGAACTGAATGCAAAACCTGTTGCCATGAAGAACGCAGAGTTTGGCTTGCTTGTTGATGTTGGCATCACTGATAATGGCCATATCGTAGCCGCCAAAAAGGATGGATCCGGGAGGATTATCAAGTTAGTCGAGAGCGGTGTCAAGAGCGTGCATAATTTCGAGAACGATGTGAGCCTGCTTTCATTCTCCTAAGAGAGAGTAATGAAATTATTCTACAGACGCCTTTTGAGGACCAATCACAGCCAGTATATACCGGAAACGTAGACGAAAGTGGTCGTGTACACGTCGCAAGAATCTACTGGGCACCTCAAGTCGGGGTTTGTTTGATCTTTCCCTGTTAGTTGCCACAACTTCATGACCACCGTAGAAACTCGCACTTGAGATTTATTCTCGTGCCCAAGAAGTTAGTCTTGGCTATCTCAGTTTCGACACGGCAAACAATGGGATAATCACATTTGCTGCCTTGAATGTCAACGGGTCCAACCCACGCACAAATCCTCAAGTTCTTTTCTCAACCTCTACAGGCAATATCCAGCTTGTTGAAAGAGCACAACAGAAATGGAACAGAGACGAAGCGTTGACTACAAGTGTTGTTTCTGGTTTTGTCGAGTTGCCACCTCCAAAGGCTATCGTGGGTAATCATGAAGGAGAGACATTCATTGAGAGAGTCTTCAGGCATACTGGTGATTTACAGGTAAGAATGTCCGTGGTGGTTCAGACGGAATATATGCAGACTGGCTTTTTTTTTCTTGTTCAGGGATTACCGACCTATATTTTCCACTTCGTTCAGCGGTTCTTTACCGACCAATCAATCGTTCTCGCCACTAAAATTGACATCAAGGCAGGTGAAGAACTCAATCGTGACGAATTCGGTTTCCGTCAAATCATCGTCGTCGCAACGATGGCTGGAAAAGTGTATGGGCTGGACTCTGCTACAGGTGAAGTAGTTTGGTCGAGACTACTTGGTTTAGGGTGGGCTGCAGAAATAGGTGGAAGGATTTTCCCTGTGAAGATGTTTGAGTTCAATGGCGAAGGCGTTGGTATAAATGTTAACCGAGGGAAAGGGATAGGATCGGATGTGATCATTGTTGCCCAGAGAAGAGCTGATAACGTGAGTTTACGATCAGATTTTCTTTTTGGGTGAATTCCTCATATGAGTTGATGCAGACTTTGGTTGATACCGTGGTCTTCCATATTGATGCTACTACAGGAGAAGATGCGACGGGTAAGACTGGTCGTAATGGTGTACTGGAAGGCGTGGATATCGTACAAGGCCCTATCGTAGAATCGTATTTACTCCGACAAGAGGGCAAAAAAGTCGTAATGTTCCTTGATGAATATCTCCAGGTCTGCTCTACATTCTTCTTTTCCTGACCCACTTCTTCTCATCTTATTGTCCCTTGAATTTTCGACTAGGTTTACTCGTATCCAGACAATGAACAAGCCTATCAGTTCATTGACAAACTCTCATCATCTATATACTTTCTTCTCCGTACCAATGTCGATCTTTCCCAACCAGTTCAACCAGGTCAAATCAAACGTCGTCGTCTTGTAGGTCATCAAATAGCCACGAACGACGAATTAAGCAGAGACCGTTTGGTTGCTTATCCAGTGTGGACATTATCTTTGCCTGAGGACGAGGATGTTATTGGAGTGATCAGTCCGATTCAAGATCCAATCGCGAGTTATGGGAAGGTGTTGGCGAATCGGACGACATTGTACAAGTACTTGAATCCACATATGAACGTGGTGTTGACCGAGCAGATATCACCTTTACCATCACCAGCTCCCACCACTTCCACTGGAGGTACGAAGGAAAGGGAAACTTTGATGCAGGGGCTTGGAAAATGTGGGGTGTATCTTGTGGATGGCGTGAAGGGAACAATTTTGTATCACGTATCTTTACCTGCTCCTGGAGTGGGTATGAAATGTGATGTGAAAGCTGTGTTGGCAGAAAATTGGTTGGTGTATCATTATTACGATCCTGAGGAGGGTGCTGTAGAGGAGGCAAGAGGCTGGAGGATGGTCAGTGTTGAGATGTATGAGGGTGGTATCGATGAGAGGACTAAGAGGTGAGTTTGGTCCTGATAACAGAAAGTGGGAGCTGATTTTTGAGTGTAAATAGCTCAGAGACGTCGAGTTTTGCCAACACGACAACTCAAGTAAAGGTGTACGAGGATTCCTTTGTCTTGACTCAAGGCATCACGGCGATCACGATGACAAGAACTAAGTTGGGGATATCTACGAAGAATCTAATAGGTATAATTCTTTCCACAAAGTTCAATACGTTCTATCATGATAACCTGATCTTCACACAAGTCGCAACGAGATCCAACAAGATCCAGTCCTATTCACGCCACCTTCTCGATCCCCGTCGACCGCGTCACAAGCCAACCAACTCCGAACTCGAAGAAGGATTAACGCAGTATGACCCTGTTCTTCCGGACAACCCAAAACATGTGCTCTCACATTCGTATGATGTCGCCCAAACCCGACGTATCACCACTGCACCATCACTTTTGGAGTCCACGTCACTTGTGTTAAGTGAAGGTCTGGATATGTTCTTGACACGGACGGCGCCATCGGGTACCTTTGATTTATTGAGTGAAGGATTTAATAAGAAACAGCTGGTGTTGACGATAGCGGGCCTGGTTGTGGGCATTCTGGTCACGAGACCCATTGTCAGGAAAAAGAGATTGAATAGCAAATGGTTTTTCTGAGGAGTAAAATTACTTGCTAGGATGTATTTATCGTGCAACTGCTTTCTTTATTAATTGATTGGGATCTAAAAATGCAGGAGAAAGGTTAAATTGATCCAGGGTAGCTGGAAATGTGAAGCAAGGTCGGAATACGATAGAGAAACCTATCTCGCGGGTGATTTCTGTCATGGATATGAATGTTATCAGACTCGGAGACTTTAATATTATATGATTGTAGCTTATAGCAAATCTTATTTGTTTACAACTCCCGATTCAAACATTGCACATCCGTCAAGCCCCGACGTCACCTGGAATTTGACCTCAGCAATGTACCGGGCAGCTTCACGTCTTGTAAGTCATCTGGAACTAGTAGTGTGAAGGTCCCCTCATTGACTCCTGAGTAGCCGAAGGGTCTTATCTCTACCTCCCTTGCCGGAGCTACTGTCCTTCACGAGCAATCACGAGAGAAGGTGAATTGTCATGTTTGTCAGTCCAGACACTCGCTCACTTTTATGTGTCGAGCTCTCAATATACCCTTCTCCAACACCCGATGTTGTTCTCGTAGAAACACCATCGGCTCTTGAAAACAAAATCGGAGCTGTGCGCAGACGACTTTGTCAATCATACCGGGAAAGCCGCGAGTATGTCCAGGGCTGGGTGTCGAAATGGATTGGGATCGAGCATGCCATAGAACGTGAGTAGTTTGCCCATTTTCAGATCTTGTGTTCTTAATCTCATGTACTTTGTATCTAGACCGCATCAAGTCGATTGTTTCGCCAGAGGAGCCGTTGACACCAGGGTTGTTATACATTGGTGTTGCAACTCTCACTGGCTCTATTCTCGCTCGAAATCGCATGTTCGTCACACGATTGATTCTTCCACCCGTTTCCTTCGTTGCATCAGCCAAATATTTCCTTCCGAGAACGTCACGCAATCTCTCTGATTATCTTGGTTCCGTCGAGGACACTCTTTTGCCTGATTTTGCGGAGAAGCACGACATTGCAAAGGCCCACTCCTCCATGACGTGGGACAGAATAAAGGAAGGCACGAAAGATGCCCGAGCGCGTGTTAGCCATGGTGCTGTCTCCACTGTTGAGAAAATACAAGAAACGACTGGTTTAAAGCTTCAGGAGATATTTGGGCGTGCAGAAGATACTAATCGACGCGTGAAGACTTCCGTTGCTGAAGTTGAACAGCTGGCTAAACAAGCAATAGAAGAGGTGAAAACTGAGGCTGAGGAGGTCAAACATGCGACTGAAGGAAAGGTTGAGGAGCAGCACTAGACTAGTGAGTTTTGATTTAATTTATGTTTCCTAGATTATTTATGGCAGCTTAACCAGCCAAAACAAGATTACCAGGATCCATGTTCTTGAATCGAATGGTCCCACCGAGATCCCTTGATCGGTCCATACCAAATCGTTCTTTGGACCGCGCTTGTACGTCGCTACATGAATGAGCCTATCAACATGATCTACTGCATGTTTGCTAGCGATTGTATGATAAGTTGAATGCTGTCGTTTTCTGATGCTTCTTGAGATTTTGATACACCATGGTCGAATGACCTACTGGTGCTTCCATCTGAAATTGTTCGTCGGTCCGGTACGCGTCCTATGACCTTCATACAGAAACGTATCAGACGATCTATTGTCATACTTGACTTTGACAATGCTGCACTTGTCCTTGATCCTTTCCTGTATCGTAGTTGTCTCTTGCTTAGCTCCTCCGGGTGACTGGGACAGATTTAACTTTGCACCATCGTCGAGAGTTGTGACTCCTACTGCTGTTTATTCTTCAGATGGCCAGATTACGAATTCCTCAGGCCTTATTGGAGGCCAGGGAAATACGACTTTTTCGTCTTCTGGTAGTTGGCTGGCCCTTGACTTTGGTGTTGAGGTAAGGTGTTCCTTATCAAGTCGGTTGGATAGAGATTAAGCCACTTTTGATAGGTTGGAGGGTTGATTTCACTGAATATCAATTCCGCATCAGCGAATTCCGGCCTCGCACTATCATTTACAGAGTCACCCATGTTTATCCGCCCTACATCCTCCGATGATTCTTCCCACCCTGACCATACTACTGCTTATGATGGTGTATTGCACCTTCAGACACCTCTCATCCAAGGCCTGTGGGAACAACCTTCGACTAGTCTGAGAGGCGGTTTCCGTTTTCTAACTTTGATCTCAACTTCTGATGCGCCTCTGACTTTGTCTAATGTGACATGCTCAATTTCTTTTATGCCACATTTTCCAGACCTACGAGCATATACAGGATATTTCTCTGCAAAACATCCGACATTTCGTGATGAAGATTTCTTAACTAAAAGTATGTGATCGACAAAATCTATTGTAGCAAATACCGATTCTGTCTCTATTGAGTCTGGTACGCTGGTGCTTATACGGTACAGACCAACACTGTTCCGCTAAACACGGGTCGCCATGTTCCGTTCGCTCCCAGAGGATGTGCGTAGTTCCTATATAAGTAGCTACCCTCCGCTGAAGATGAAGGGTCTGATAGCTTGGGAGAACGATGCCCGTCTCGGGGTTGCAGGTCCGATAATTGTGGATGGCGCAAAACGTGATCGGCATGTCGACTCACTCGATCTAATTGACGCGTTCATTAATAAGAAATTGATTTCTATAACCATTTAGTGCTGTTTGGCCTGGTAAGTCAATTTCTCCTGTTCGAAAAGATTAAACTCAATAGCTTCGAGGTGACATGGGAATCGCTGTCCCTACCCAGTTTGTCTCAACTAATGACCTTATCCCGACCAGAAATGCCCTGGCCACAATGTTCGCTGCTATCAATCCCGTGAGTGGTGCGCTCCCAGAATCAGGGCCTCCCTTGAGTCAACAAGGCTCCGATACTTACCATGCCTGGACGCTCATCGGAGTCTGTCAGTTCTTCTTGGGTGTCATGGTTCATCCATTGAGGCTCATGCAAAAAACTTCCAGATAACTATTATCTGTTCACTGGTGATACAGAGTGGGTGAGAGAACTGTGGTCAAACTATACGAAGGCTGTGGGATTTTTGGAAGGGAAAGTTGATGAAACGGGGCTCATCAATATTACTGGTCTACGTGACTGGGCTCGACAAGGTGGAGGTGGCCATAATGCTGAAGGGAATGCTCTCTTGTATCAAGTATGAGAGGATATCTTACTGATGTGTTGGGCCGAAGATTGATTGTTTGAATCATCGTCAGGTCCTCGTCACTGCAGCCGATCTGGCTTTGCAGTTGAATGAAACACAACAAGCAATCGCTTGGTCTACCAATGCGACAGTCCTCAAGGGACGCTACAATGAGGCCTTCTGGGACGAGTCTACTGGATTGTATTCCGACAATCTCACCACGACACTACATCCACAAGATGCCAACTCCTTGGCTGTCGTTTTCAACTTGACCGATTCAGAAGACCAAAAGCAACGCATAAGCGATGGACTACAGAAAAATTGGAATTCCCTTGGACCCGTTCCACCCGAACTCCCGGATACTATCAGCCCTTTCATCAGCGGCTTTGAGGTGTGCTTTATCACTCATGGTAAAATTGGTAAGTAGCTGATCATCACTGTCAAGCTTCAAGCCCATTTTCTTGCTGGAGAGGATATGCGGGCAATGGATCTTCTTGAGCGAACGTGGGGGTATATGTTATACACCAATCTTTCCGTACAGAGCACGCTTTTGGAAGGTTTCACAGCGAATGGATCACTGAGGTTCTTTCTTAACATTTGCTTTGGTCCGTAACTGAGGCTGGTCACAGTTATCGTTATAATGTTGGTTATGATGACGATCCTGCATACACTTCACATAGCCATGGTTGGAGCTCAGGGCCAACTTCTGCATTAACTTTCTATCTTCTGGGACTCACAGTAACGTCAACTCAAGGCAAAACATGGACCTTTGCTCCACATTTGAATACCGGGATCCCTGCAGCACAAGGCGGATTTGAAACACCGCTCGGACGATTTAATGCTACATGGAGTTTTGATACGGATGAAAATGGCATGGATGTCTTCAATGCCCGAGTATCGACACCTTCGAACACTGTAGGCACCATAAAGCTTCCAGAAGATATGATGGGTAGTCTTGTTCGCGATGGGAATCTCGTCTTGCATGGATCATCTGAGATTCAAGTTCAGGGTGGAAGTCATAGTTTGTCTTGGAGGACCGATCTTAGTATGTCTTGACTACTATGTTATGTTGCCGGATACAAGTAACATTCACCCTCGTTTAGCATCGTGAAAATTGTGCATGTTTGGCGTATGAGAATTGTAGGGAACATGGTCACGTCAATAAAGACAAGAAATGGGATGACCAAAGACATGTATTTGATACTGCTTTCTTACAAGAGTCATTCTGTAATGTACCTTCTTTGGTTTACGATGTTTATGTGACACCTGCAATTAAGCATTGTGTCCAGAGTGGGAGACAAATGAGCATTAGCAGCCAGTAAAAAAGAAACACATAGTTAGCAACTTGGGCACTTTCTCCTTGCGCAAATCAGATTGCTTAATATCCCTCTATCTTTGTTTTGTGAGGTTTGATAAAATTAAATGATTCTGATTCTGAGAGACAAACATAATCGGGGTGTTAAATCAAATCATGATCATCCTATGTTACTCGGGGGCAGCCAGGATGATATCAAGTCCTCCTGCTTTACCAGGCCACTTAATAACCTTTGATTTTTGGGTTTCTGTCTGCAGGAAACCTAATTTGCCAACCCCGTCCAATAATCGACTACCCTGAGGTCTGGGGACTCGCGTGGTGAATTTGTCCAAATCATTATGTTGTTAGTTCGAAGATCCATGGACGTAGTTCCTGGATTTGAGCGTGGCACTGATATTCTAAAGAGCCTTCCATAGTCGGCCAGGATCTAGGGCTGCAGCATCTGACTGGAGAAATCGATGTAATGTTTGCCAGGTGGATGGGTCAAGGCACTCCATGCAGTAGGTGCAGCATCTACCTTTGCAGAACTATACAACCTGTAAGCCAGTCCATAGTTGCCAAATGCTCCTGGACGTCTTGCAGATATGAACCAGAGATGAGCTTGACAAATACTTTGATATTGGAATAGGAAGACGAGTCGAGAGTTGCAAGAGAGAGTTGCTGATTCACATTGCTCACCTTGGACTCAAAAATGAGTACGCCAATTTCACCTTGCGGTTGAAATGCGAGGAGTAGAATTAGTAAACCTGATTCTGAATGGTTCGGACACTAGCCTGAGATCGACACAATATGAACGGCAGAGATCTGATCTCGTGAGGCACTTGAAGATGATGTTCTCCTATGCCCACAACAGCGTTGCTACCTTTACCGGACGAGTGTTAGTGTGATCACGAAGCATGAACACTGGGTTGGAAAGTGGCTCGACAATGGGTTTGCCGCCGTCATCGAATCCACCACATATGAATAACATGGGTCCAAAAACAATGGATCAGTAGACGGTAATGCGTACCTAGAACACAGATAAAAACATGGTGCTCCGTGGCTGAGAAAGTTGATGGCTGCTGTCTCAGTGCTCCCGGAGAGCACTCTCACAAGGAGGTCGTAGTCACGAGCGATCTGCGTGTTGTGGTTTCCCACTTATCCGGAGGGCTAGTTGTGTTCCAGGATATACTGATTAACCTTGCCATAGTTGGTGAATGATTCAGGTTCCAGGATGCGTTCCTTCTCCCACTCCCTGAAAAGGTCAACCACACAGGAATCAAAAGCTGTTGCGCGCTCGTGTTCATTTTCGAAAATGTACCCCTTTTCGTGACAAAGTCGTGAGGCAGCGATGTGTGCGGCCACCACCTCAGTCGGCATCGGTTCAGCTGTCATCGCGTAATTTGAAAGGAGAACAGAGTTTTCGCATTGGGACTTGCGAAAGATATCATGTACTGTGGACAGCGGCATCGCATAGCTGCTCCTGGATGAAGGCAAAAGATAGGAGAGTGCATTTGGACAGAAGTCGAACCTCTGGGTTTTGCAAACTTGGAGGGCGGCCGGTCGTATGGTAGCTGCTTGATTGACTTTGTAAATGATTCAAATTGTTCATTATATGTGTCCATCCCTGCAGAACTGTGATTAGAGCATAGTCCACCAAGTTAGAACGTAAGCATCTCTTTGACTCGTTCCGCACAACACATGTTGCTATGCCAACTAGTAGAGCAAGCCAGTCGCGAAAGATGTTATAGTTTGCCCGGCGGATCTTTTCTGGTAACCCTTGAATCTTAAGCGAGAATGCATCGAATGTACGAAAGTCCTTTGCTTGTATCTCTACCTCTGCCAGGTCATCTCCCGGACATGCTGCTACCCAAATCTCCACAAGCAAATTCTCCTCCTATGGCCACATGCCTTCTGTAGATACACCCCTTAATGTTGGACCTGCTTAGGCCCTCGGCATCTGAAAGCTCGCTCCTTGCGGAATAAAAAAGCTTAGAAATTTTTCATGTTATAAATATGCCTCCTAAAACCATTGTGGGAAAAAATGTATTTTCACTGTGCGATCGTAAAAGATCTGCTCTCTTTTACATTTGAATCTCCCCGCCACCGCCAAGAAACCTGGTTCCTTCCTTCACTCAAACACTTCCATTTCAGCAATTCTTGAGCACTGAATAGTGGTACCCAGGCGCCCAACTAGAGTACTCTCTCTCTCCAACAAATACAGACCAAGGCCTTCTTGTTTCTGGTCGTCATTTACTCATTTGACACCATATTTCGGAAAAACTCTACCTGAATTTCCTAAAAGTGAAAAGACTATTATCCTGGCATGTTTAAATGAGCATGGATACCAAGGCGTCTATTAGACAAGGAAGATAAAACCGAATGGATAGAAGACGAAATACATGTCGAATTCAAGATTGAGGAGGAATATCTAATAGAGGCGGATCCACCATCCAGGAAACATAATAGAGGAGTCGATGACGGCATCTTAGTTCCCTGATGCCGACAGTGACGAGTCGATTAGCTACGATTGGAAAGGTGACACAAAAACATCAAGTAATGGAATTCAGATCCT
>Ga0153955_100402_pt1 | contig 22885 bp, 23 predicted proteins | sample TSFL039MetaG_FD_104744 | JGI IMG/M metagenome (GOLD analysis project Ga0153955, IMG submission 104744) | Attine ant fungus gardens microbial communities from Florida, USA - TSFL039 MetaG | ecosystem: Host-associated > Fungi > Mycelium > Unclassified | place: USA: Florida, Wekiwa Springs...
TCCTAGTCCAAGCAAATGCCCAAGTCCTCCTTTAGAGTGGGTATCCCTTGAGGGAAGTTTTATAAGGTTTTTATAAAAAGAAAAGAGAGAAAAAGAGCTCTTAATCACTCAAGTTGAGTTTCAACTCTAGAGCAATGAAGAGCAAAGATAGGAGGTTCTTTTTCTTGCATCTCTCCGTGCTACTAGAGTATTATATTAGTATTACAAAGCCCAGAATGCAACAAACAAAATAAGAAAGAAATCCTCCAGATTACTCGAAAAGGTAGGTAGAATGAGTTGAGTCTGCATCCGATCATGCAACAGCCGCTCTCCATACTCCCTGTCCATTTCCTACTAACTTTCTTTATTTCGTCGGCCAACCTTGAGCCTGTTCTAAGGGTTCTTGGGTGCTTGAGAGGTTCTTCAGACATTGGTCCGACTGCTCTCAAGTGCGTCTTTGTTATTGATATCACTCCTCTCTGCTTCCAACTCTCCTAATTCCTCTCCTAAACCTTCCTCTACTCTCCCTACTATTTCCTGTTCACATCCCTTAGGTCCTTCTTCTTTCTATCTCTTCCCAATGATGTTCGGCATACCCTCGTCTTGTTTTTCTATATTTGGACTGCTGATCAGGACTGATGCATGACCTCTGATGGTGTTCCTATTATAAACCAGGGGTCAGCTATCGGGTGACGTCATTATCAAGGAAAATGTTTTTAAGGTCGAGTTCGCTCTCGAGAGCACTTCTAGGGGGGAGTCTGTCTTATAGATATGATATGAGACCATCTGGAAAGCGTTATGAGGTACTGATAGTGGTGATCGCAGCCACTACTCCACTACTCGGATAGCATTCTTGAGTACATGATCAGACTTCTAGTGGTTATGTCTGGGGAGCCGATTCTCTCTCGAGAGCTGTTTATTATGACTATTACATTCTGAATGTCACTTATATTGCCAAAATTAATTGTTCAGCGTGACACCGCAAATCTAGTGGGGCCTGGGTTGATAGGCGAAGCAAGTTCAAGGTCTAGACTATCAGCGATGGACATAAGATCTTTCATATGAATAGAACGATACTGGATATTTGGATCCCAATCACTATCTCTGATGTTGAAATTGCCTGTCATGACTACCGTGATTCCAATGTTTCTTGTATTGTTTCGTAGTACTTGGAGTGCTGTTTGATTGCTATCAGAATACACATTGATGATGAAGTTAACATTTTGTCCATTGTGAAAATCGATAACGTTGATGTTTCGATGATTTATAAGGTCCTTCCTAAGGGAAAACTTCATTCTTGAAATATGTCTGTTGATGTATGTTGTGATCCTAGGGTAGTTCTCAATACTGCCGTCATTTTGTATGAATAATGACCAGTCTGGGTGATTTGGAGAGCCATAGTATGGATTGTCTTCGGGATTTGTGTGGCTAGGGATACATCTTAATAGGGACTGAGGAGGTTCTTGAATGAGGATGATGTCTGAAATATTTTTTTGTGTTTCTAAAATTATATCCATAAGTGTTTTATTTTTCTTTATGTTCTGAGAAAAGATTTTTAAGTTGTGTTTAATCATAGATTGTTTTTTCCACCTACAGCCAGATGAATTGAGTTAGCCCTGATTTCTCTGGCTTCTTGTGCTTTTTTTGAATACCATTCTTGATTGAATCGATGTTTCCAGAATGGGCATTTATTGTTGTCCGCCATGTGGTCACCTTTACAGTTGACACATTTGAATGTGTGAGGGCATGGTTCACCTTGTTTGGTTTCTAGACGTGGGGGGTTTAGCTTAAAGTTAGCTTTACAATACTAGGCAAAGTCTCTGTGATTTTCGATCTTGTATGGACCTCTGCATTTTTGGCATTTTGAGCAGTGGGCCTTGTACAAAAATGTGGTGTGACCCCATTTCCAACAGTTGTGACACTGAGGAACTCTGGGGTTCATGCTGGTACCTCTGAAAGTGGCTATATATCTGCCGAAATTGAAAGAGTGATTAATAAGAGTTTTGACCTTAAAGCCGCTCTGTGAATCCCAAATGTCAATCCATATGATGGCCATGTCCGATTTTGGAGATGCTTTAATAACACGTGGCTTAGCTGCCAGAGTTATGCCTTCAAATAGGTTGCTGTTTTTCAGGTAATTAGTAATGCCATCACTAGAAATAGCTAGACCGCTCGGCTGGATGTATGGGATGCCTATGATCTTAAGGTACGATTTTGACTGTGGGAGTCGTGGCGCAGCAACTTCATTTAGCCCAATGCCTTCGATGGACTTGATGTATTTTTCTATGATTGAAAGATTGCTTGGTGTAGGGATATTGTTAGTAGTAATGGCTATGCTTTCAGTCATAGGCCTAATGAATTCTGCTCTTAGGGTGGATTTTACGCTTTTTAGAAGACCGTTGATGGAGCTAACGTGTAGCCCTGCGTTATTCATGATTGACTTGATATGTTGACCCAGAAGAAGAACGATGGCTTGTTTTCTAAATGGACCTTTAGTGGTGGTTGATGTTTTTTTACCTTTGGATTGTGTAATGTTTAGAGATGTGTTATGTATTTCCATGATTTTCTTGTTTGGAAAAGCCAGAAAAGCATCTTTAAGTTTGAGTATATCAGCAGCCTGTGCCGAAGCTTGAGTGTATGACTTTGTGGTAGGGAGATTTTTCTTGTTTTTCTTTTGATCCAATTGTTTTCTGCTTTTTTCAACTTGTTTAGACATTAAGCGTGGGAGGATGCAAGGAGGGATTTTTTCCACTAGGTTTTTTGTTTTTTCCTTGCTAGATGATGACTGATAACCAAATTGTCCTTTGATTTTGTTTCCGATGGGGGTGTTGTCCAAAGTGTTGAGTTTGAACCACTTGGCTTCGTAAATAGCCGAAATGAAGTCAAAAGTGGCATCTTCAAAAGAGCTAAGTTGAGGAAACATGTTGCCATCACGATCGGAGATGTTCCTTTGCCTAATGAATTGTGCGATGTGAATAAGGGAGCACAAAATATTGCATGCATCACTTTGTAGGAATTCATTGGTGCCAAAGAGTGATACCAAGCTGAAGTGACCATCCCACAAGTTGGGGTCCGCAGGAAAATTGGCTTCATAAGGAATGGCTGAGGGTGTAACAGGAACAGTGGATGGGTCTGATGGTACTATGTTGTTAGACACTACCTCGTTTTGGGAGGGGGGTTGCAATATGTTAGAGTTAGGAGACAAAGAGTATAGTCCTTCCATCTCTTGGTTTGCTATTTCAATGTCCATCTTGTTGCTCTCGATGGCCATTCTTTCAGCATACTCCACCTTGGAGGGAGGCAAAGAGTTCATGGGTAAGTATGAAGGGCTTCAGAGAGCCCTCGTATAGCTTTGAGAGGGCAAACACCCTCACTGTATGTTAACAGTGGTGTCAGGTGGTTGTTCTAGGTTGGGGATATTCATGTAGGAGTTGGTTGGTGTATTCTCAAAACTTGGATTCACTATACTAAACTCGGGCACTACCATATTGAGATGGTGGTATGAGTTAAAGAAGCATTGATTGATGATTATTAGGTTCTGAATGTCACTTATATTGCCAAAATTAATTGTCCAGTGTAATAGCAGCAGATTATTTCATTTTTTTTTTCTTTTTCTTTTTTTATATAATATTGAATACATGCAGAACATTGAGACTCAAAAGGGATGTGTGGGATAAAATTAGTTAGGCAAATACTTGTAAACACACATTTGTATATAAGTAGCTGAACCAATTAGCAAGAGCTCTAACAAGTTCTCTTTGTCTACTCTGACTTAGAGTTAGGAGCTGTCTACCTGAGTTACTTGAGTAACCATTCCTTATAACTATGTACTTTCCCCTACTATGAATCGCCAAATTCCCCTAAGTCATTATTTCTTTTTCTTTTTCATTTAATCAGGTAATTATATCAGATCAGTAAACATGTACAAATAATCAGACTTGTATAAGTATTGCACACAAACTAGTGAGGACTTTAACGAGTTCTCTTTGTCTACTCTGACATAGAGTGCAATTCTGGTTAGGGTTACATACCTGAAGCTAAGGATCGTTACACTAGAACTCATTTTTCACTACCAGACACAGATCACCTTGATCCCTGTCAATCTAACTCTCATTGCTCTCTCAGTGTGTAGTCGCCTCAGACCAATCCCAACTTCCTCATAGCCAGGCCACAGACTTAAGTGGACTGACTGGGAAGTTTAGACCCCAGAGGTGGACGGTTAGGACCAAACTCAGGTACTAGCCCAGACCAGACCTTACAATTGAGTGGGCTCAATAGTATACTTGTAACCTTTCATCATATCAACTTTGTGCTACTAGTCCATTGTGATCAGTCTATGCAAAAGAATAGTAGTTGCTCTATAGGAGGCTACTTAGAATCGGGATCTTCTCTGTGAAGTGATAGTCTACCTGTAAGGCTTTGGATTGTGGTTAAGTAACCCTAACCCTTAACCCACTCTTTATCAGAGTTTGATAAAGAGAACTCATTAGAGTTTCTGCTAATTGACTTAGCTACTTATATGCAAATATGTGTTTACAAGTATTTGCCTAACTATTTTATCCCATACATCTCTTTTGAGTTATGATGTCCTGCGTGCATTTAATATTACATAATTATTAGAAAAGAAAAAGAAATAAAATAATCCGCCGCTATGGATTGTTTAGCTCGCCTGCCGTTTTATAACACTACTCTAGTATTAGGGCAGTAGTCAGTATAGCAGTAGGCACCTGGCTGGGTAAAGATCTTGTGCCCCAGCAGATATAAAAGTAAGACAGGTGAAGAACATGACAAGTCCCTCAAAATATACACAAACTTTTTTTATAATAACTTGCCCCTCTAAAATACAATACATTATGTCTTTAGAGGTGTACAACCAACTCATGAGCAACATGCTCAACCAAAGACATGCCCTTGCCAAACTAAGGGCAGAACTAGAAGGCAGAGAAGAAAGAATTTGCAGGAGGTATGGGAGGTTTGGGCATCTCGCCTGGAAGTGTAGAAGTGGAGAAGAACAGAGGAAGGAGAAGGTAGTAACAAATAGGTCTAAAGCCTTGGAAAGTTGGGTAATGCAGTGTGGGGTGAGGGAGGTGAGGAGGCAGTAAATAGTATGAGAAGAAGTGAAATGTTTTGAATGTGGGAAGAAGGGACACAAGAAGTAGGAGTGTCCGAATATGAAGAAGAGAAAACAAGAGAAAGCAGTACTACCACAGAAAGTATGGGAGAAGGTGAAGGAATACAGCAGAGCAAGGGAGCTGCCTCCAAAAGGGGTGGCAATGTGTATGGAGGGGTGGACAACACCCAGAGAAGTGGTGACGTTTGTGAAGTGTAGGGGGTGTAATTATAAGGGAACGAAGACAGAGGAAAACTGGGGACAGGAGTTCCTGGAGAAGGTGCAGTTGTGTAATATGTGGTGTGGGAGTTATAAAGAAGCATGGAACTGGAGAAACAGAGAAGCAGAAGAAGGAAGAGCAGAGAAAGTAAAGTGTAGCACTTGTGGAGGTAAAGATACAGTAATAGGAGGAGAAGTAGAAAGGAATGAGAAAGGGAAAGTCTTCTATTCACCCTGTAGGATAGGAAAGAAAATGCTATGGTGGAACTGGGGAGGAAAATTGGAACGAACAGTGCCTAGGGCCCAGAAGGGGAGGGCTAGAATCACTAATCCGAGGAGAGTGGCAAAAGCTGTCAATCAGAAGGCAGTGCAGAAAGGGGAAGTAAGAGAAGTGAGGCAAACATTTAAGCCTCTGAGAGAAGTATGAATGACCGTGGGCATCGAGAAGATAGACACTCACAAAGGAAGAACAGTGAAAGCATTGCTTGATAGTGGAGCAACAGGGTTATTCATGAGTAGAAGTTTGGCTCAGAAAGGAGGATATAGGTTGATCAAATTAGATCGACCTTTGCAAGTGAGAAATGTGGATGGCACTGGTAATAGTGGAGGTACAATGATACATGAAGTGAAGATAAACATGTTCTACAAAGGACATGTGGAAAGAGTCCAAATAAATATTTGTAAATTGGGGAAGACAGATATAATTTTGGGTATACCATGGTTGGCAGCACATAACCTAGAAATAGACTGGGAGAAGGGAGAAGTGAGAATGACGAGATGTCCACCATTATGTGGAAAGGTAGTAAAAATAAAAGAGAAGAAAGAGATAAGAGAAGATGAGAAGAAAATCATTAGATGGGTGGTAAATGAGAAAGAAGATTGGAGAAGAAAGGAAGAGATAGAGGCAGATCATAGGAAGGTAGAAGAGATGGTACCTAAGAGGTTCCATAAGTGGTTGAAAGTATTTGGGAAGGTAGAGTCCAAAAGAATGCCAGTTAGAAAGGTATGGGATCACACGATAGATCTCAATGACGACTTTAAGGTTAGCAAAGAAAAAGTCTACCCTCTATCCAGAAATGAGAAAGAAGAGGTGCAGAAGTTCATTGATGAGCATTTAAAGAAGTGATATATTAGACCTTCTAAATTGCCTTAAACCTCGCCAGTTTTTTTTGTAGGAAAGAAAGATAGAGGCAAACGCATGGTTATGAACTATCGTAGGCTTAATAAACAAACGGTGAAGAACAATTATCTGCTGCCTTTAATTACAGACCTGGTGGATAGCATGGGTAACAAAAGGGTGTTCACCAAAATGGACTTACGATGGGGATATAACAATGTGAGAATAAAAGAGGAAGATGAGTGGAAGGCAGCCTTCACTACACATATAGGGTCGTACAAGCCAGTGGTGATGTTCTTTGGGATGACAAATTCACCAGCTACATTTCAAGGCATGATGAATGAAATCTTGAGGGATATGATTAATGAAGGAAAGGTGGCGGCATTTATAGACAATGTGTTGATAGGAACAGAGATGGAAAAGGGACATGATGAAATTGTGGAGGAAGTATTAAGGAGGTTGGAGAAAAATGACCCATACATGAAACCAGAAAAATGTGCTTGGAAGGTGCAGAAGGTGAATTTCCTGGGAGTAGTAATGGGCCAGGGAAGAATTGAAATGGAGGAAGAGAAGGTGGTGGGAGTGTTGAACTGGCCCATACCTAAGATAGTTAGAGATGTTAGGAAGTTCTTGGGCCTGGCAAATTATTATAGGCGATTTGTAAAAGACTTTGCCAAATTAGCTTGGCCATTGAATAACTTAACGAGAAAGGAGGAAAAGTGGAGATGGGGAGACAAGCAACAGACAGCATTTGACCAGCTTAAGAAGGTCTTTACGAGCAGACCATTACTAGTCACACCAGATCTAGATAGGAAACTCAGAGTGGAGGCGGATGCCTCTAACTTCGCAACAGGAGGAATACTGTCCATTAAATGTGAAGATAGTAAATGGAAACTGGTAGCATATATCTCTAAGTTGTTAAATGAGACTGAAAGAAATTACGAAATACACGACAAGGAGATGTTAGTGGTAATACAATGTCTGGAAGTGTAGAGGCATTTTCTGGAAGGAGCAAGGAGTAAATTCGAAGTTTGAACAGATCATAAGAATCTCGAGTACTTCATAAGCAACCAGAAGCTCAATCATAGACAAGCAAGATGGGCACTATACTTATCAAGATTCGACTTTGTCTTGAAACATATTTCAGGAAACAAAATGGGAAAGGTGGATGGATTAAGTAGGAGACCAGACTGGGAGGTTAGAGTGGAGAAAGATAATGAGGAGTAGATGTTGGTAAAGAAAGAATAGTTGGAGGTAAAGAGAGTAAGAGTAGCGGAAGTAATCATAGAAGGAGTAGATCTGTTAGATAAAATAAGAAAGTGTGAAGCAAGAGATGATGAAGTTGTTAAGCAGTAGAAGAAATGAAGCGAGTGGATGTAAAAATGTTGAGAGATGAAGAATGATATCAAGAAGACGGCCTAATGTTGAAAGAGGGAAAAGTATATGTCCCTAAGGATGAAAGGTTGAGAGTGGAGGTAATCAGGCTACATCATGATATGTCTGTGGGAGGACATGGAGGACAGTGGAAAACGGCAGAGTTGGTGACAAGGAATTTTTGGTGGCCTAGGGTCACAAGGGAAGTGAAGCGGTATGTAGAGGGGTGCAATGCCTGCCAGAGAAACAAGAATTAAACACAACCACCAGCAAGGAAACTTATGCCAAATTCAATCCCAGAGAAGGTGTAGACTTACATTAGTGCAGACTTTATTATGAAGTTGCCTTTAGCACAGAGTTATGACTCGATATTAGTAGTGGTAGATAGATTTACAAAGATGGCACACTTTATACCTACTACAGAGAAAACAAGCACAGAAAGACTGGCACGGTTGTTTAGAGATAACGTTTGGAAGTTGCACAGACTACTAGATAGTATTATTTCAGACAGAGGACCACAGTTTGCAGCGGGTATTATGAAAGAGTTGAATCGCATGCTGGGGATTGAAACAAAGTTATCTACAGCATTCCACCCACAAACAGATGGCCAAATGGAAAGAATGAACCAGAAGTTGGAACAGTACCTCCGGATGTTCATAGATCATTGACAAGAACAATGGCCAGAATGGTTGGGGACAGCTGAATTTGCCTATAATAATAAAGAGCATACAGGAACTAAAGTGTCACCCTTTAAAGTAAATAATGGACAAGATCCAAGAATGGGATTTGAAATGAGGAAAAAGAGGAAGTTTGAAAGGGCAGAGAAATTTGCAGAAAGAATGAGAAATGTACAGAAGGAAGCTAAAGCAGCGCTACAGAAAGTGCAAGAAGATATGAAGCAGTATGCCAATAGGGAAAGAGGGGAAGTGAAGGAGTATAGAATAGATGGCTTAGTGCTACTCAGCACTAAAGATCTGAAATACCAAATGGCGGGAAGATGTATAGAGAAGTTTACTGAACGCTTTGTAGGACCTTACAAAGTAAAGGCGATCATTTCAAGCAATGCAATAGAGTTAAAATTGTCAAAATACATCCAGTGGTCAATGTTAGTAGAATATAAAGATATAAATCGCAAGTGGAAGGACAGAGGAAAGAAATGCCACAACCAGTGGTAATTGGGAGAGAAGAAGAATGGGAGGTAAAGAAAATCATGAACAAGAGAAAAGTACGGGGAAGAGATAAATATCTAGTGTGATGGAAGGAATGCATGGTAGAGGAAGATACTTGGGAGAGCAAGGAGAATCTCAAGAATGTGATAGAATTGGTAGAAGAGTTCAAAAGGAACTATAGTAAAGAGGAAGAAAAAGAAGTAAGATAGTAAGAAGCAGCCAAGGATAAAAGGATGTTCAACAGGGAACTACCAGAAAGGTATACTGCTAAGTTGCTCTACAGATAGGGAAATAAGAAATATGATTGAGAATATTGGAAAAAGATAGAGGAAAATTGGAGACAGTGGAAGAAGAATCTATTTTCTAGATATAGCAGAAATCCGTTCTTAAAGAGAATGGAAGAGAAGAAGGACGAATACAAGGGAGGGAAAATAGAAGAGTGGAACAAAGAAGAAAATGAGGAAGATTGATGGAGGATCGAGGAGGATAGAAAATATTTGGAAGAACTAGAGGATGAAAATCTAGACATGGATGACCTAAGGGACCCATACGATGAACTATGAAGAAGTCCTCGGGATGAGGACCCTTGAGAGGGGAGTGGTGTTATGAATCACCAAATTCCCCTAAGTTATTATTTATTTTTCTTTTCTTTTCTTTTTTATTTAATCAGGTAATTATGTCAGATCAGTAAACATGTACAAATAATCAGACTTGTATAAGTATTGCACACAAACTAGCGAGGACTCTAACAAGTTCTTTTTGTCTACTCTGACATAGAGTGTGATTCTGGTTAGAGTTACATACCTGAAGCTAAGGATTGTTATATCCTCCATCCTTCTTATTTACAAAGAATACTAGTGAAGTTTGGGGCAATTTAGAAGATCTAATGTAACCCTTCTTTAAATACTTGTTAATGAACTTCTGTACCTCTTTCTTTTTATTTCTAGAAAGAGAATACACTCTTGCTTTACTTACTCTGAAGTTGTCTCTGAGGTCAATTGCATGATCCTATACCTTTCTAACTGGTACCCTTTCAGACTCTATTTTCTCAAACACCTTCAACTACCTATGGAACCTCTTAGACTATAACAATTAAGGATCTGATTGAGTAACCCTAACCTCACTTATACTCTAAGTCAGAGTTTGACAAAGAGAACTCATTAAAGTCCTCACTAGATTCTGTATACTACTTATACATGTTCAGTTGTTTGTCCTTATTTACTGATGCAAAGGTATTACATAATTAAAAGAAAAGAAAAAGAAAAAGAAAATAAATATTGACTTAGGGGAAAATGGCAGTTCATGACATAGGTACTATTTCCTCTATATTTCTATGATCTGCCTCCATTTCTTTTTCTCTTCCCTAATCTTCCTTTTCATCCACTACCTATCTGATAATCCTCTTTTCATCCTCTTTCATTTCATTTCTTTCTTATATCTTTACTGTCTTCCCACACAGTAGTGGACATCTTATCATCCTCATCTCTCCCTTTTCCCAATCTATCTCAGAATTATGGGTAACTAACTATGGCTGTTATGAAGTGACAGACAAGCTAGACAGTTTGCAGTGGTTGATTATTTTATTTCTTTTTATTTCTTTTAATTAGGTAATATGGAATACATGTAGAATATTATGACTCAAAAGAGATGCATAAGATAAAATAGCTAGGCAAATACTTATAAACACACATCTGTGTATAAGTAGCTGAACTAATTAGCAAGGACTCTAACAAGTTCTTTTTGTTTACTCTAACTTAGAGTTGGGAGCTACCTATCTAAGTTACTTGGATGACCGTTCCTTACAATGGCATGCCCAAAATAACTTTTATCTTTCCTAACTCACAAACATCCATATGAACTCTTTCTACATATTTTTTGTAGAACATGTTGACTTCTACCTTATAAGTAATCGCATCTCCACTATTACTGGTGCCATCCACATTTCTCACTTATAATGGTTGATCTAACTTGATCAACCTATAGCCTCCCTTTTGAGCCAAACTCTTGTTCATGAACATCTCTATTGCTCTACTATCTAGCAACACTTTTACTATTCTTCCTTTGTGGGTATCTATTTTCTCTATGCCTATGTTTATCCACACTTCTCTTAGAGACTTAAATATTTGCCTCATATCTCTCACTTTCCTCTTCTGCATTGTCTTCTGATTGACAGTTCCTATCACTCTCTCCTAATTAGTAATTCCAGCCCTTCCCTTCTGGGCCCTAGGCACTGACCATTCTAACTCTTTACCCCAATTCCACCATGGCACTTTCTTTTCTGTCCTATAGGGCAAATAAAAAACTTCTTCTTTCTCATTTCTTTCCACCTTTCCTCCTACCACTATGTCCTTTTCTCCACATGCATCACACTCCACTTTTGCTGTTCTACTACTTTTTGCTTCCTCCTCTCTCCAGTTCTATACCTCTTTGTAACTTTTACACCACATGTTGCATAGCTGCTTCTTGCTCAGAAAACCCTGCCCCTTGTTCTCCTGAGTTTTCATTTCCTTATAGTCACATCCTCTATACTCTATAAGGGTTACTATTTCCTACTGCATCGTCCATCCTTCCATACTCATTACTGTTCCTCTTAGAGACAGTCCTCTTGCTCCACAATGCTCCTTCACCTTCTTCCACACTTCTTGTGGTGGTGTCACCTCCTTTTTCCTTTTTCTCTCTTTCATTTTTGGACACTTCCACTTCTTATGTCCTTTATCCCCACACTTGAAGCACTGCACCACCTTCTCTTTCACTTCTTGTCTTCTTATCTCCTTTACTCTACACTGCATAATGTAGTGAGCATCAGCTGGGATAGCTTAAGTTCACACTCTAAGTCAGAGTTGACAAAGAGAACTTGTTAGAGTTCCTGCTAATTGCTCTATACCAAATAACAGGAACTCTAATGAGTTCTCTTTGTCAACTCTGACTTAGAGTATGATCTTAAGCTAGCTCAGCTGATGGTCATTACAGAGTCATGCAATGTGGAGTGAAAGAAGTAAGGAGACAAGAGATGGTAGAGGAAAGGATGCAATGTTTCAAGTATGGGGAGTGTAAGAGTTTAGTCTTTGGTGAGCAATCTCAGGCTTAACTCCACTCTAAGTCAGAGTTGACAAAGAGAACTCATTAGAGTTCCTGTTATTTGGTATAGAGCAATTAGCAGGAGCTCTAACAAGTTCTCTTTGTCAACTCTAACTTAGAGTATGATCTTAAGTTACCCCAACTGATGGTCACTACACCACTTCATTAAGGAACAGACAAAACAGGGGGTAGTGAAATTTGAATATACACCATCAGCTAAAAACACTGCAAACTTATTCACCAAGGTACTACCAAGAGAGATAATACAAAGGATTATGCTATGCTTAGGTCTGTTTGAAGACCTGAAGGATGCAGTACTCTAGGGAGAGTGTTATACTGGAGTGCCACATCAGTTATAAGGACTGCTTCAGTCATTATTTATAGTTTCTTTATATTTTCTTTTTTTATGTCTGCAATGGTACACTAGTCCCCACTTATTTATACCTCTTCTATAGTACACAAACCTCAGTTGTCAATCCAGTAGTGATGCCTGAGGTGAGTAGACTTAATAACTTCTAGATAGAATGATATTCATGTATTTAAAACTTTACTTTGCTATAGGCAAATATATTAGTCATCAATCCAGTAGTGACACCTGAGAACTTTACTTTGCTATACTATATTATATGGCCTTCAGTAGTTCATGGTAGAAGAGAAACTTGTCAGTAAGTCTGTATTCATCTCCATTCCATAATAGATGCCATCAGGAGAAATTATGGTATATAAGTTTGATTTGACTATCCATAAAAGGCTAGAAAATATCTAGGGAAGTCTGGTAAGGGGTCTGGAGGCCTTGCCAGATCATGGTATCTAGGGAAGCCTGGGAGACCCCCAAATTTGAAATTTGTGCTGGACATCTCGGTGGAGCAGTCTACAGGAAGTCACCCAATGATTAGATCTTCCTTGTGGTTAATTTATTTACTGCTGATGCTTTCTCACACCCTTGTGGTAAATTCATTTGCCACTGATGAAATCGCACACTCTTTATTTAGATAGCCATATGGTAAATATATGATAATCACTTTACCCTTCAGGAATCATCTAGTAGGAAGATTCAAAGTGTCACGATGTCTTAGGACATTCTCGAAACATCTTTGATGAGTCTAGAAACCAGAATGCTTGAGCACATAGACGAGCCTCAAAGCCGAATACTAGTTTTTCCATGCCTATATATTTGCATACAATTCTCTAGACATGATGGTAGTGGGCATGTCGGTCCCTAGGCTAGGTATAGCGCGGAAGCAAAACTCATGCTGGGAGAAGCTATATCAGCAGAAGGGTTTCTGATATATTCAACTAGGAATTTCCGCCAGCTACTTCTGATGGGGACGAAGTGACCTTCAAAACGAATAAGAGATGCATCAAAATGATGAGTATGAAGCCCACCGCCCGAATGCTTTTCTACGCGGCTGTTACTTGATACAGCAATGAGTTCTCTGGTTTCCTTTTCGATTACCACAACATCGTTCTTCCCAATGACATGAAGTGTAGGCGTTGAGTAAGGTGGACTGAACAAAGGACCACAAATAGGATCTGTGTGCTTGAACCCAGAGACTGCAATACAGAATTGCCTTCAGAAACCGGAAAAACGTCAATCAAATATGAAACAAACGGGTAATGAAAGCAAAATGGCTCACATTGGCGGATGAGGGGGTTTTCCATCGATCAAAAATGGAGGATATGTTTCTGGCTTCTCGAGAAGAGCAGTCACAATTGCAGCAAACGCCGCACCTTGACTAAGAGCTATGTGTGAGATTCCATCCCAAGAAACCACACATGGACTGACCTGAAGCCCATGATTCCCTGTTTGTATTTAGTCAAATATCTAGCAACATCCTCAAAAAGCAAAGCTAACTTTGAACTTCGTCTTTTTCAGAATATCCCTGACCACCATCAAACTTTCCGCGACACCAACACTCTTTAGCCGTTCATAATCTGGCAGCCACCACCCGCGAAGTGCCAGCAAAGGATCCTGTATTTTGGACGTTTCAAAGTTGGCCTCTGGCTCATTCAAGTCAAGATTCGACGGGCCATTTCTATCTTCGACGAGATCAACGGGGTGAAGGACGTGAGGTGCATCTATGAAGACTAACAAGAGAATGCATGTTGGTATCGAAACTTAAGAAGGGGCACAACCTGACCACACCTAGGTCGAGATCGGTGACTTCCTTCCTCAAATCATCTAGCTGAGAAGCGTTAAGCTGACATCATATTCTGCACAGATCCCACTCACATGTTGGCTGAATATATGTCCATTTTGCGAGTAACTAAAGCACTAAATCACATTATCTGAGGACAAGAATATCAACGACATACCCGTGTAGTACTAGTACAGAGATTTTTTCAGCCATAGATATTGATACAAGGAAGGGGATTCCTAGATAAAAGGTTACAGTAGATGGTTTAAATCAAGCCCAGTAATTCAGGAAAAGTAGAAGCGGACAGCGGAAGTGGATTATCCCAGATGCTTCGAGATCTCGGGATCTGGGAAAACCATCTCATAATGTAGTGCAGGGCAGTGCTCGGTAGCATACAGAGTACACTACACCTATCTACGTAAACACAAGTAAAAATCAGACTGCTCGCAACTAATCCAGACCGTTTGAAGAAAGGGAGAAAAGAGAAAATGAATTGTTAGTAAACGAGACAACACCTACTAAGTTAGTTAGTCCAAGCAAACGTTGAAGGGTCGCCGGACATAAAAGAGACAGAATTCATCATTCTGTCTTCAGATTTATACATGAAACAGCTTCAGCTGTTCATGATGTAAGCTCTAGTCTCGAAGTCACGATGACAGAAACTATTTGGATGTTGCTGATGGTGGAACAACAGCAGGAGGGGTACTAGCAGGCATGATGGCATATTATCTGACACAGAGCTAGGTATGAAACTAGTCCGGTCGATTGGTAATGCGACGGCCCCAGAACGTGGGAAAAACTAAACCACATGGTGGTTCGAGCTCAAGAAACTGAAAACTATCCCATTCTTCGAACCAATATACCGGTGAGTCAATAAGCTTATTTTTATTCTTGATTTTTTATTTTTAAATCATCAAATCCCTGTTGAAATCTGTGTCGAGTGTAATTGATGCAAACATGAGTGGATTATTATAAACTATTCTTACATGATGTCATCTGCATTGCAATGTCATGTCAAGTCACACTTGTTGCTGTGTCCTTTGGCATGGAGAGAAAGAGAGATGATCTATGAGCTGCAGCAGGCGTCACCGCTAGACACGGCGAGCTATATATTTCGAAGGAGTTACATTCTCCACAGGGCTACCTTTCCCACGCTTGACAATCCACCCCCTCGACCCGAGATCACGTGGTATCAACTCATAATCCACACTACAAGTTCGAACTCCCGCATCCCCACACTTGCCAAAGGCAAGGATGATAACTACCGCACCCCTGTTGATGCTAATGTTAAGTTGAGGAAGACAAGAGGGACAAGTGAAAGTTCGTTGCAAACGCGCAACGAATTTAAATCTCTATCTACCATCATTAAAATGAAACATTTGATCATTAGGAGACGAAACTTATAAACCCGAGGTGTCCCTTCTGCATCGCTGTTTAGCCATTCTCTTGAAGAGACAGCAAACTGTGACACTAATTAGTAACACTTTATTTAATGTAAACACTTATCAGTGACACTTAAAATCTAAACACTTTGTGTGACTATAAGAGGGAGGAGCGGTTGTAAGTGCCCCTGACTTCGATAGCTATTGGCTTCTTTCTCCCCCTTCCTCTCTATCATGAATAGATTATTGACGGCGGCGAGGCCCTGGAGAACCTCGTAGTCTACCATTGACCGCGTTCCAGCCCCACTTTACAGTAGCGCTAGATATTCCAGCAGCTAGCAGCGCTAAGCACATGACATATCATACTTGAGTCTGAACTAGATAATACTGAATTAAATGGCGAGGGACTACAAAAAAGGAAGGAGATCGGATGGCTTGTAACGCGTGATAAGTGACCATCAAGAGGTCATCCATGTTCCTGCTGAGCTAGCCGATTACCTGACAGTCGTTGACTACTCTGAGTAGCCATCATCCTCTCTGATTGTTGGTCTCATTTTCTCAATGATACCACCAACGCGCTCGTAAACAGCAAAGACAATTGCCTGTCCTGGTGCTACGCGAAGCACACGAGGCGTTATACCCTGATAAAAGGATCGAAAACCCTCTTGCCTCCACATGTCAGACGCAATAATTATGATCCGTTGAAAGGCTGATTGGCCAGGGATTGCAGTTGCCTTTTGTAAACCTTTCAAAAAAGGTTATTATGAATTGAGGATGAGCAAAATCATCGCTTACGGGTTTTGATGGTATCAATCGGAGCGTTTGAGAAAGGGCCCATAGCTCCTGAAATAAGACCGATAATCATGTGTTGATATGACGGAAGCTCAGTAAGATCGGGTTGCATGCTGTGGCACAGTTCCTTGATTTCCTGATATGCAGTAAAGTTGGCACCTTGGTTGGTAGCTTGCCGCAGAGCAGTGAGAGAGACGCCCCGATATAACGTCATGACGCCTTCTTCTCGAATAATGGTATAGACGGCATGACCTGCATTGCGATATCTAGGTGTCTCCATTGGATCTGCAAGGGAATGTTGCTGGGCCTGTAGCCGAATTTTGACGACCTCCATGGGATTCACAACCAAAATGGCTTCCGTGGTACCAGCTCCCAGACCAGCTGTAAATGAAAACATGAACACTCTGCAGGAAAAACGAGTAATGAGTCACACCTAGGAAAGTATTTCGGACGCTTGTCTTCCCTGTTGACTCGTCGGCGAGCCAACCATAGTATGTTTCAAAGCTCGCAAAACGAATAGCCATTTTGGGAACGATTCCTGACAAAACAGCGCCAAGACCTTTGTATAGAGCAAGTGGCGTCTCTCGTCTGATGATATTGGCACCAGTGGATATGAATCCTCGGGACCTCGTCTATAGTTAATGTTGATTTACGGAAAGGCAGAAAAATTCAATTTTGAGTCTTACCCCTGGATTGCGTCCGGACCTGGAGAGCTGCATGCGTACTTTGATGGTGTCGAGAGGCTGACATATGAGCTACAGAGTAGTGAGAACATACCCTTTATCAATTACGAAGGAGTTATCTACAGCCTCGCAAGCGCCAGCCATACCACCGGCTATAATGTGTGTAGCAAATCCAACTGGATTTTTGTTGTTCCTAGACATAGTCTACCGATAAGTTTGGTTTACGAAGAGTAAGGAGAACAGGGTAGTTGACGGGGATGATTCGACTTGAAAAAGAGGGGATTTTTATCAAGACTAGGACCATGGAGATTCTGGCAAATTTTAACATGTGAATAGCAGCTAAGCTGAATCTGTCCATTTCTGACTGTGAGACTCGGGTCAGCTAAGTAAAATCCTCCGGTAGGACATTGGATTGTATGACATACAGATGTCCGGTTTCTACAAATTGATACTGTTTCACACATGTTTTTGGATGTTAGAATAGAGTGCCAAATGATTATAGAGGCATATTTCAGTCCTTTTGGTCAACATTCATGCCTCAGTGTCTGCCAAAGAAATTTCCTTATTCCAGTCAAACTCTCATCTACACTTCAACAGTCAATATCATTACTGGCAACTCATAGATATTCTTGGGGTTTTCACTATGCCTTTGACTGTTACAACTGAGTCTTCAACTCAGATTGCAACTTCAGATACTAAGATTTGAGGATGAGTGAAGAGTAAAGGGGATAAGACCAATATATTTAGGCATAAGGATCTACACTGTGATTACTAGTGTATATATGCTACAGATGAGCCCCTACAGACTAAGTCCTAGAGGAAGTGTTGGAATTTGGGACTATCAGTCCAAATTCAATTGATAACTAAAGGAATGACCCAAACAGAAGTTGAACCCATTGACAGGATGAATGGACAAGTGCATCTTCAAGAGCTAAAGGAATACTGGACTAAGGCCAGACAGAAATGACTGGTTGATCAAACATTTGAGAAAGAATACAGGGAGCATGTGCATCTAAGGCCTGACAGAATAAATGCACAGATGTATCTTTGAAAGCTAAAGGAATACTGGACTAAGGCTAGATGGAAATGACTAGTTGATTAAACGTTCGAGAAAGAATGACAGAATAAATGTATAGGTGCATCTTTGAGAGCTAAAGGAATGCCAGACCAAGGCCAGACAGAAACAACTAGTCTTAGGGCTTACAGATAGATACCTTATATATGAGATGAATATACAACTATTTACTATGGAATGTGTTGTAAGTGCATCTTGAGCCTCATTCTTTTGTTTATCTCTATTTGGTTCTAATCCTTTGCCTTTGCTGTTTTGCACATATTTCTATTTTTGTTATGATTACTAAGCATGACTTTTTTGCAAGAGAATAGTGATTTGCCCTCAGTTCTGTGGACATCAGACTGAGGTGAATATTCTGTTGTTATATTTTCTGTATATTTCATTGATATATCTAGTTGGATTGGTTTCTAGATACACTTCAATATATTCAGTTCTGTGGACATCAGATGTAGTGAGCATCAGCTAAGATAGCTTAAGTTCATACTCTAAGTCAGAGTTGACAAAGAGAACTTGTTAGAGTTCCCGCTATCACAGATAAGTTAATTCTCAGACATCAACTGGTAAGTCGACAGCTACTATCTGTAAGAGTTTAGTCCTTGGTGAGCGACCTCAGGCTTAACTCCACTCTAAGTCAGAGTTGACAAAGAGAACTCGTTAGAGCTCTCGCTAATTTGGCGTATACTACTTATACATGTTCGACTATTTGTCCTTATTTACTGATCCGATGTTATTACATAATTAAAAGAAAAGAAAAAGAAAAGAAATATAAATATTGACTTAGAGGAATTTGGCGGTTCATGACAAATAACCCATAAAGTGGAAGTTAACCTGTACTACAGAGAACACAGGGAATGAGTAAAGATGGATGTATGTGAACTGGGGAAAACAGAAGTGATCCTAGGGATGCCATGGCTCGCAGCGCATAACCCCAAGATAAACTGGGAAACAGGAGAAGTGAGGATAACTAGGTGCCCACCCCTGTGTGGACAAACACCTGAAAAGAAAGTAATAAAGAGGAGGCAGATAACAGCAGAGGACGAGAAAGACCTAAGGTGGAATATGGAAGAAAAAAAAAAGAGGGAGAAAATTGTAGATGATCATAAGAAGGTGGAGGAACTAGTACCCCAATGCTTCTACAAGTGGAAGAAGGTGTTTGGGAAGGTTGAGTCCAAGAGAATGCCGACCAAAAAACCCTAAGACCATGCCATCGACTTCAAAGAAGACTTTGTGCCAAGGAAAGAACGAATCTATCTCCTGTCTAGAACAGAAAAGGAGGAAGTACAGGTGTTTGTAGAAAGCCAACTAAAGAAGGGATACATTAGACCCTCAAAGTCTCCACAAACCTTGTCAGTACTATTCATGCCTAAGAAGGATGGAAAGAGGAGGATAGTACAAGACTATCGCTATGTGAACAAAGGGACAATCAAGAACAGTTACTCTTTACCCCTAATATTGGAACTAATAGATAGTATGGAGACCAAGAAGGTGTTTACGAAGATGGACTTGAGATGGGGTTATAACAATGTCCGAATTAAGGAAGGAGACGAATAGAAAGCAGCATTTACAACACATCTAGCATCATTTGAGCTGACCGTAATGTACTTCGGGCTCACGAACTCACCCGCTACCTTCCAAGCTATGATGAATGACCTCTTCAGAGATATGATCAATAAAGAGAACATAGCAACCTTCATTGACGACGTGTTAGTGGCAACAGAAACAGAGAAGGGGCACAATAAGATAGTAGAAGAAGTGTTGAGGCAACTAGAGGAAAACAACCTCTACGTGAAACCAGAGAAGTGTGTGTGGAAGGTTAGAGAGATAGGGGGTGATAATGGGACCAGAAGGGTTCCAAATAGAGAAAGAAAAGGTGGAGAGAGTCATAAACTGGCCGACACCGCAGTGCATCAAGAATATACAAAAGTTCCTAGGACTGGCAAACTACTACTGGCGATTTGTTAAAGATTTTGCTAAAATCGCCAAGCTACTACATCAACTAGTCAGGAAGGATAAAAAATAGAAGTAGGGAAAAGAGCAGGAAGAAGCATTTACCAAACTCAAGAAGATTTTCATGACCGAACCAGTGCTGGCAGTACCAGACCTGGATAAGGAAATGAGAGTCAAGACAGATGCATTGGATTATGCGATGGGGGGAGTACTGTCGGTAAAAGGGGAGGATGAAAGGTGGAGGCCGGTGGTCTTCATCTCCAAATCGCTGAATGATACAGAAAGAAATTATGAGATTCACAATAAGAAGATGCTGGCCATGATCAGGTGTTTAGAAACATGGAGGCATTTCCTGGAAGGAGCGAGAACCAAGTTCGAAATCTGGATGGACCACAAGAACTTGGAATATTTCATGTCAAACCAAAAGTTGAATAGATGGCAAGCAAGATGGGCATTATTCCTATCAAGATTTGACTTTACACTAAAGCATGTTCCAGGAACAAAAATGGGAAAGGCAGACAGACTTAGCTGGAGACTGGATTGGAGAAAGGGGGTGAAAAAGGACAACAAGGATAAAATGCTAGTAAAGGCAGAATGGCTGAGGAGAGCAGAAATAGAGGTACTAATTGAAGAGGTTAACTTGCTGAAGAAAGTAAAGGAATCAAAGGCAAAGAATGATGAGATCATTAAGACAGTGGAGGAGATGAAACGGACAGGAGTCAAGATGTTATGAGACGAAGAATGGAGAGAGGAAAATGGACTTATACTAAAGGAGGGAAAAGTATATGTGCTGAGAGACAAAGAACTGAGAGCAGAGATAATCCAGTTATATCATGATACACTAGTAGGAGGACATGGGGGGCAATGGAAGATGGTGGAGCTGGTCACAAGAAATTTCTAGTGACCAGGAGTAACAAAGGAGGTGAAGAGATATGTAGAAGGTTGCGACTTGTGCCAACAAAATAAGAATAGGACAGCAGTACTTGTAGGGAAGCTTATGTCAAATGAAGCCCCTGAAAAACCTTGGACACACATAATGGCAGATTTCATCACTAAACTACCACTAGCTCAAGGATATGACACAATATTGGTAGTATGTGACCAATTAACAAAAATGGCACACTTCATACCAACAATAGAAAAGACATCAGCAGAAGGACTCGCAAGGCTATTCAGGGACCATGTATGGAAATTACATGGATTACCTGAAAGCATTATCTCAGATAGGGGAGCACAGTTTGCAGCAAACCTAATGAAGGAGTTGAACCAAATACTAGGAATCAAAACAAAGTTGTTAACAGCCTTTCACCCACAAATGGATGGACAGATGGAAAGAGTTAACTAGGAATTAGAACAGTACCTGAGGATGTTCATCGACCACTGACAAGAACAGTAGTCTGAATGGTTAGAAACAGCAGAGTTCACTTACAACAACAAGGTGAACGCCTCAACAAAAGTATCATTCTTCAAAGCAAACAGCAGAAGAGACCCGAGAATGGGATTTGAGATGAGGAGAAAGAGAAAATCAGAAAGAGCAAAGAAGTTTGCAGAAATAATAAAAAGGATGCACGAGGAGATCCAGACAGCACTAAAGAAAGCATAGGAGGAAATGAAGAAACAAGCAGATAGAAAAAGGGGAGAAGCAGAGGAATATCGAATAGAGGACTTAGTACTACTAAGTATGAAGGATCTAAAATAGCAGATGGAGAGGAGACAAATGGAAAAGTTGACAGAGAGATTTGTGGGACCCTATAAAGTAAAAAATGTCATATCAACTAATGTGGTGGAACTAGAATTACCAAGAATGGTTAAAATCCACCCAGTAGTAAACGTGAGTAGGATCAGGAGGTACAAGGAGCAAGTCCTGGGACAGAAGAAACAACCGGCCCTTCTGGTAATAATAGAAGGAGAAGAAGAATACAAAGTAGAAAAAATGATAAACAAAAGAAAAAGATATGGCAAGTAGGAATACTTGGTGAGATGGAAGGGATATATGGCCAAAGAAGACTTGTGGGAAAGGGAGGCAAACCTAAAGAATGCAAGGGAAGCAGTAGAAGAGTACAAGAAAGAATATGGGAAAGAAGGATGAAGGATGAAAGAAGAACACAGAGAAATACCGGGAAGATTCATGGCAAAAAAATTATATGGATGGGATAATGGGAAATTTGATCAAGAATATCTGAAGAAGTTAGAAAGGAACTGGAGAAGGTGGAAGGGAGCAAAGTTCTTCCAGAGGAAGAACCTTAAAAGAGGAGGTAATATCATAAATCATCCGTCCAAACCAAAAATAGTACAGCTAGAGAGATGGGAAGAGAGAGAGCTATTCTCAGATGGACTAGACGAAGGATTCTAAATATAGAAAAAGAGATAAGATAAGATAAGATGGGTCACATGACTTGGTCACATGATGGAACCTTCTAGAAAGATCAGTAGTTACTTAAGTATACACATAAACAAATAGGAATTGTATATAAGTAAGTAGCACAATTTACTGAGAGACTCCATTGAGTTCTCTTTGTTCTCTCATAACATTGAGTGTGATAAGGCAGTCGTCTCAACTAACCCTATCATTACATTAGGACAACTTGTACTATAATTCTCTACTTGTTCTAGAACCTAATGGTGAAGATAACTCAGACAACCTTCGGCAGGGTAGCAGGCTTGAAAAGCCTGGCTAGTCCTTTACTCAGCCTGTATCACACCCATAAGGTTTGGTGTGGGGGTACAGATAAGGAATGGATTGAGTATAGTAAGGCCTAGGATGTCATAAATCGCCCGCCAGAACCAAAGATAGTATGGTTGGAGGGATGGGAAGAACGAGA
>Ga0153955_100404_pt1 | contig 22779 bp, 37 predicted proteins | sample TSFL039MetaG_FD_104744 | JGI IMG/M metagenome (GOLD analysis project Ga0153955, IMG submission 104744) | Attine ant fungus gardens microbial communities from Florida, USA - TSFL039 MetaG | ecosystem: Host-associated > Fungi > Mycelium > Unclassified | place: USA: Florida, Wekiwa Springs...
ATCTCAATCTCAGTGCTTACAATGCCTCAGGGGTGCATCCTGCCCTGGAATGCCCCTCTGGTACTCCTTTCCTTCTCTCTTCCGCGGCCGTGTCCCTGAACGTTCGCTATAGGTTATGGCGTCGTGGAAATTGGGTCCCGCACTTGCGACCGGCAATACTGTCGTTCTCAAGCCCTCTGAAATGACGCCTTTTACTGCACTTATGCTGGGAGATTTACTCAATGAAGCAGGGTTTCCTCCTGGCGTGGTCAACATCGTCAATGGTCAAGGTACGAGATTTCATATTGAGTTGTCGTATGACTTTATTGGTCTGTCGGTAAATATCAGGATCTGTCACCGGAGCCGCCATTAGTACACACCCCAAAATTCGGAAGGTGGGATTCACAGGAAGTCTCCTCACGGGAAGAAGGCTTCTCAAGGCTTCCGCCGAGACGAATTTGAAAGTAGTTACACTCGAATTGGGCGGGAAGAGTCCTACTATTATCTTTGAAGATGCAGACTTTGAGCAAGCATTGAAGTGGGCAGCTAGAGGGATATTGTATGTTTTTCTCTTAAATCTACCCTCAACTCGCATTGATCGCACTTGTGGATCAAGCCCTAACATGGGTCAATCATGTACCGCTGGCTCTCGAATTTTCGTCCAAGAATCTATCTACCCAGCCTTCCTCGAGAGGTTCACTGCTCTCGCCAAAGATCTCACAGATCACACTGGTTCACCATTTGATCCTGACACTCAACACGGTCCCCAAATATCGCAGACGCAGTTTGATCGTGTCATGGGATTCATTGATTCTGGAAAACAGGAAGGTGCAAAAATTGCTATTGGTGGAGAGAGGCATGGACAAGAGGGATACTTCATCAAACCTACTGTGTTTACCAACGTGAACCCAAAGATGAGCATCATGCAGGATGAGATTTTTGGACCCGTTTGTTCGATCATGAAATTCAAGACTGAGGAAGGTGAGTACCAGACATTTCATTTTGAATTGAATGCTGATCAAATGCGTCCCTCAGAGGTACTTGAAATCGCGAATGATGTCGCGTATGGATTAGGAGCGAACGTCTTCACCGAAAACTCGAGTAGGGCAATCAGAGTCGCGAATCATCTCGAAGCTGGAAGTGTTTTCGTAGGTTGATGAGATCTGTATCTTCAGTTCGATTCACATGTTGGACTTTACAGGTGAACTGTGCGCAGCATGCGGAAATAAACGTTCCTTTTGGTGGATACAAGCAGTCGGGCATCGGACGTGAGCTAGGGCAGCACACGCTTGATATGTGAGTATCAGTGTCATTTCCTACAGTTTAATGCTGAACGGTATTTAGGTACACTCAAACTAAGGCCGTGCACATCAACATTGGGTTCAAGTTATGAAAATATGTGAGGATGGTTGACTGAGCTAGGAATGTGTTCATGTGTAAACTGTATCTTAAGATGGATCAGTCAACTTGTCTGCAATTTTGAGACTTTGTGAACTATTGTGTATGACACGAGGATCAGCACATTGATCAACCAAGAGTGGCTACCTTGACTCAGATCAAGGGTAAAAAGTCAAGTATAAACTAATGACCATCTTTATCCCTACCCCTCATTGAACTTGTAAATAAGGCCAGTTTGGTTCCTTTCATCAACTGACACCATTCCTAGTTTCCATTTTTCATTTCATCAAGGAATTTAATCTTAGTCATTGGAATATTTTTGTAGTCATATAAAAGAGTATCCACTATTTTGCTGAAGTTCAACTCACTTTGCTCAGACCTCACATGTGTATCTAGATAGATTTTTAGTTCTTCCAATTGACTCACTTTGTTTGAACTTCAGGCACTTGCCAGTTGATTATTAAGTTTCACCCATGCATTGTCACTACTGCCCTGCCTTCTCTAAGAGGTTATTGTGACAAATAAGGCTTCAGGTGTAAGATCCTAACCCTACTTGTACTCTTTACCAGAGTTGACAAAAAGAACTCATTAGGGTTCTTGATAGTATTTTACACTACTTGTACACAATTCACTATTTGTACATATTTTACTGTTACTACATATGCTTTTGGGTCACTATGTCCCATGTGTCTGACTTGAGTAACATTTTCCCATGCATCTGAAAAAGAAAAGAATAAATATTAACCTAGGGAAAGTGGCAATTTATGACACTATCCCCCTCTCAAGGGTCTTTATCCTAAGGACTTTTTCACAGTTCATTGTATAGATTATTTTGTTTTGCAATCCTTTCAAGTACTTTTTATCTTCTCCAATTCTTCTTCTGCCTTCTTTATTTTCTTTACTTCTTTCCTTTCTATTATGGAGTTGTAAGAGTTTAGTCTTTTGGTGAGTGACCTCAGGCTTAACTCCACTCTAAGTCAAAGTTGACAAAAAGAACTCATTAGAGTCCTTGCTAAATTGCATACACTACTTATACATGTCCAATTGTTTGTCCTTGTTTACTGATCCAACTATATTACATAATTAAATAAAAGAAAATAAATATTGACTTAGAGGAATTTGGATGATTCATGACACCACCCCCCTCTCAAGGGTCCTCATCCCAAGGACTTCTTTATAGTTCATCATATAGGTCTCTTAGATTGCCCATATCTTGATTTTCATCCCCTAGTTCCTCCAAATACTTCCTATCTTCTTCAAGTCTCCATTGGTCTTTCTTGTCCTCTTCTTCATTCTATTCTTCTATCTTTCCTCTCTTGTATTCTTCTTGTTCTTCTTCCATCTTCTTCAAGAATGGATTCCTATTGTATCTAGAGAACAGGTTTTTCTTCCACCATCTCTAATTCTCCTCCATTCGCCTTCAATATTCCCTGTCGTACTTCTTGTTTTCCCATCCATACAATATTTTGGTTGTGTACCTTCCCGGTAACTCTCTTCTAAATGTCTTATCATTTTCTTCTTCCTCTTGTTGCCTTACTTCCTCTTCTTCTTCTCTGCAATATTCCTTTTTAAATTCTTCGACCAACTCCATCATATTTTCTCTGCTCTCCCAAGTATCTTCTTCTACTGTGTATTCCTTCCATCATACTAGGTACTTGTCCTTTCCCCATACTTTTCTCTTGTTCATAATCTTTTCGACCTCCCATTCTTCTTCCTTTTCTATTACTACTGGCTGTGGCACTTCCTTTCTCTGGCCCTTTACTTGTGACTTGTACCGTCGTACTCGACTGACATTAACTACTGGATGTATTCTAACTGTAGTAGGCAGATCCAATTCTATTGCATTACTGGAAATGATTGCCTTTACTTTATAAGGTCCTATAAAGTATTCCATAAACTTATCCATATGTCTTCCAACCATTTGGTACTTTAAATCCTTAGTGCTGAGCAGCACCAAGTTGCCTACTCTATACTCTTCTACCTCTCCTCTTTCTCTGTCTGTATATCTCTTCATATCTTCCTGTGCCTTCTGCAATGCTGCTTTCACCTCCTCCTGTACATTCTTCATTCTTTTTGCAAACTTTTCCGCTCTCTCGTATTTTCCCTTCTTCCTCAGCTCAAATCCCATCCTAGGGTTTTGTCCATAATTTGCTTGGAAAGGTGACACTTTAGTTCCTATGTATACCTTATTATTGTATGCGAATTCTGCCATTCCCAACCATTCTGGCCACTGTTCTTGTCTGTGGTCAATAAACATCCTAAGGTATTGTTCTAACTCCTGATTCATCCTCTTGATTTGTTCATCTGTTTGTGGGTGGAATGCAGTTGACAGTTTAGTGTCGATTCCCAGCATCTGGTTCAACTCCTTCATAATCCCTGCCGCAAATTGTGGTCCTCTATCCGAGATAATACTGTTTGGTAATCCATGTAATTTCCAGATGTTATCTCTAAATAACTGTGCTAATTCTTCTGCGCTTGTTCTCTCTGTAGTAGGTATGAAATGTGCCATCTTTGTAAATCTATCTACTACTACTAAGATTGCATCATATTCTTGCACTAAGGGTAACTTTGTAATAAAGTCCATACTAATGTGGGTCCATGCCTTTTCTAGAATTGAATTTGGCATTAATTTTCCTGCTGGTGGTTGTGTTCAATTTTTGTTTCACTGGTAGGCATCACACCCCTCTACATACCGCTTTACCTCTCTAGTGACTCCTGGCCACCAGAAATTCCTCATCACCAACTCTGCTGTCTTCCACTGTTCCCCATATCCTCCTATAGGCATATCATGATGTAGCCTGATCACTTCTGCTCTCAGTTTCTCATCTCTGGGAATATATACCTTCCTCTTCTTTAGCATTAGACCATCTTCTTGATGCCATTCTTCATCTCTCAATATTTTCACCCCTGCTCATTTCATCTCTTCCATGGCCTTTACTACCTCATTATCCTTTGCTTCGCATTTTCTTACTTTATCTAGCAAATCCACTCCTTCTATTACTACTTCTGTTACTCTAATTTTCTTTACTTCCAACCACTCTTTCTTCACCAACATCTGCTCTTTGTTATCCTTCTCTACCCCAACTTCCCAATCTGGCCTCCTACTTAACCCATCTGCCTTCCCCATTTTGCTTCCTGCGATGTGTTTCAACACAAAGTCAAACCTGGATAGATATAGAGCCCATCATGCTTGTCTGCAATTCAACTTTTGGTTGCTCATGAAATATTCTAAGTTCTTATGATCCGTCCAAACTTCGAATTTACTTCAGGACCCTTCCAAAAAGTGTCTTCATGCTTCCAAGCATCTTATCACAGCCAGCATCTCTTTGTCATATATCTCATAATTTCTTTCAGTTTCATTTAGCGACTTAGAGATATATGCCACTGGTCTCCACTTATTATCTTCATACTTAATTGACAATACCCCTCCTGTTGCAAAGTTAGAAGTGTCTGCTTCCACTCTGAATTCCTTATCTATGTCCGGCGCAACTAATAAGAGTCTGCTCATGAAGACCTGCTTGAGCTGTTCAAATGCTTCCTGCTGCTCGCTTCTCCATCTCCACTTTTCCTTCTTTCTCGTCAAGTTATTTAATGGCCAAGCTAATTTGGCAAAGTCTTTCACAAATTGCCTATAGTAATTTGCAAGGCCCAAGAACTTCCTAACATCTTTGACCATCTTAGGTACAGGCCAGTTTAACACTCCCACTACTTTGTCTTCCTCCATCTCAATTTTCCCCTGACCCATTACTACTCCCAGGAAGTTCACTTTCTGTACCTTCCAAGCACACTTTTCTAGTTTCACATAGAGATCATTCTCTTCCAATCGCTTCAACACTTCTTCCACCAGCTCATCATGCCCTTCCTTTGTCTCCGTACCTATCAACACATCATCCACAAATACCATCACCTTCCCTTCATTGATCATGTCTCTTAGGATCTCGTTCATCATGCCTTGGAATGTGGCAGGCAAGTTTGTCATCCCAAAGAACATCACCACTGGTTCATACAACCCCATATGTGTAGTGAAAGCCACCTTCTACTCGTCTTCCTCTTTGATCCTTACATTGTTATATCCCCATCGTAAGTCCATTTTGGTGAACACTCTCTTGTTACCCATACTATCTACTAAGTCTGTAATTAACGGTAGTGGGTAGTTGTTCTTCACTGTTTGCTTGTTGAGTCTACGATAGTCCATAACCATGCATTTTCCTCCATCCTTCTTGTCCACAAAGAACACTGGTAATGTCTGGGGTAATTTAGAAGGTCTAATGTACCCCTTCTTTAAATGCTCATCGATGAACTTCTGTACCTCCTCCTTTTTATTTCTGGAGAGAGGATATACTTTTGCTTTGCTTGCTTTGAAGTCATCATTGAGATCTATCACATGATCCCACACCTTTCTAACTGGCATTCTCTTGGACTCTACCTTCCCAAACACCTTTAACCACTTATGGAACTGCTTAGACACCATTTCCTCTACCTTCCTATGATCTGCCTCTATTTCTTCTTCTCTTCCCCAGTCTTCCTTCTCATCCACTGCCCATCTAACAATCTTCCTTTTATCTTCTCTTGTTTCTTTCTTTCCCTTTATCTTTACTGCCTTTCCACATAATGGTGGGCATTTTGTCATTCTCACTTCTTCTTTCTTCCAGTCTATCTCAGAGTTATAGGCTGCTAGCCATAGCATGCCCAGAATTATATCTGTCTTCCCCAATTTACAAATGTCCATCCGTACTCTTTCCACATGTCCTTTGTAGAACATGTTCACTTTCACTTCATGTGTTATTGCATCTCCACTATTACCAGTGCCATCTACATTTCTCACTTACAAAGGTCAATCCAGACTGATCAATCTATATCCTCCTTTCTGAGCTAAGCCTTTGCTCATAAACATTCCTGTTGCTCTACTATCCAGCAACGCTTTCACTGTTTGTCCTTCATGAGTATCTATTTTCTCAATACCCACAGTCATTCACACTTCTCTTAGAGGCTTAAATGTTCGCCTCACTTCTCTCGCTTCTCCTTTCTGCACTGCCTTCTGATTGACAGTTTCTGCCATCCTCTTCGGATCAGTGATTCCAGCCCTCTCCTCCTGGGCTCTAGGCACTGTCCGTTTCACTTCTCCACCCCAATTCCACCACAGTGTTTTCTTTCCTGTCCTACAGGGTGGGCAAAACACTTCTTCCTTCTTGTTTCTTTCCACCTTCTCTCCTACTACTGCATTTTTTTCTCCATATATGCTACACTTCATCCACTCTGCTCTTCTGCTTTCCACTTCTCTTTCTCTCCAATTCCATGCTTCCTTGCAACTTCCACACCACATGTTGCACAACTGTACCTTCTCTAGGAAACCCTGCCTCTTGTTTTCCTGGGTCTTTGTTCTCTTGTAGTTGCATCCTCTGCATTCTACAAAGGTCACCACCTCCCATTTCATTGTCCATCCCTCCATGCACATTCTTGCTCCTCTTGGGGGCAATCCCCTTGCTCTACTGTGCTCCTTTACTTTCTTCCACACTTCCTGCAACAGTGCCGCCTCCTCCTGCCTTTTTTTCCTCATGTTTGGACACTCCCACTTCTTGTGTCCCTTTTCTCCATATCCAAAGCATTTCACCTCTTCCCTCACCACCTCTTGTCTCCTCACCTCTCTTACTCCACATTGCATTACTCTACTTTTCAACACTTCAAACCTATTTCCCTCTACTGCTTTCTTCTTCTGTTCTTCTCCACTCCTGCACTTTTGGGCGAGGTGCCCGAACCTCCCACACTTCCTACATATCCTTTCTTCTCTATCTTCTAATTCTGCCCTTAATTTGGCAAGGGCACACCTTTGATTGAGCATGTCACTCATGAGTTGGTTATACACTTCTAAGGACATAGTGTGTTGTACTTAGAAGGGTGGATTGTTGTTGTATTAAAAAAAATGAAAATGTATTTGTGTTGCCAGTTGACTGACCCTTCTTCTTCAGCTTTGACTACTGACTACTTATGTCTGCTGGGGTGCAAATCTTTACCCAGCCAGGTGCCTAATGCTCTACTGACTACTGCCCTAATACTAGGGTTACACTATCACTTCTCAGGGAAGATCCCTACTCTAATTGTCTTCTTAAGGGCGCAACAATGTTCCTCTGCGTATACTAGTCACAATGAACTAGCAGCACAAGGCTGATAAAGTAAAAGATTTTACAAGTAATCTACTAAGCACTACCTGTCGTCAGGTCTGGTCTATGTGTGCACTCAGATATAGTACCCACAGTCCACCTCTAGGGTCTAAACTTCCTAGTCAGTCCACTTAAGCCTGTGGCCTGGCTATAAGGAGGTTGGGAGTGATCTGAGTTGATCACACACTGAAAGAGCAATGAGAGTAAAGTTGAACAAGGATTGAGGCAATCGGTGTTCTAGAAGTGAAAACAAGTTCTAGTATAAGAGTTTAGTCTTTTGATAAGTGATCTCAGGCTTAACTTCACTCTAAGTCAGAGTTGACAAAGAAAACTCATTAGAGTCCTTGCTAAATTGCATACACTACTTATACATGTCCAATTGTTTGTCCTTGTTTACTGATCCGACTATATTACATAATTAAATAAAAGAAAAAGAAAATAAATATTGACTTAGAGGGATTTGGGTAATTCATGATAGGAGTAGTGTCAGAGATAATGGAGTTGATCAGTGCTAATAAATGAATAATAAAATAAAGAGAAACTAAATACTCTAAGAACCAAAACAAATATTGTTCAGAGCTTGATTACAAGTATGCTACCAAAAGAGAAAAGAAATATGAAGTCTAGAGTATTAACAAGTTAAGTCTGTTGGATTATAGGGATATTATTATATAATATATTAGTATACACTATAATGAACCATGGCTTTAATGTACAGACAATTTACTTTATCTCTATTTTCTGTACTACTCTCAAACCACCCTATAGATGAGTCTAGTAGGGTGTATACATACTGAGCCATGCTTGCTGGTTGATATTTTATAGGTTATGGGCTGTACAGAGCAGATACTATATAGTCTATCACTGTCATAGGTGCAACAAACTGGAAGCAATAGTATCTTATATCCTATACTCATTTGTGATTCTAAAACCTCTACTAATACTGTTACACCCCCATATCTTATAGAATTATGTTTTATAATTGCTAAACCTACTTTGTACTTTCAACAGCTGTGACTTTGTTGATTAAAATACAATAGCCTATCACATCATAAATATCATGGGCTGCCACATAGTACTAAATAGCAAGCCATTTCTTATTATAAAAAACAATACTGAAACAGATGAGTCTACAAGGACTAAGGAAACAATGAGGATGTTCAGGCATATGAAAATCTTATGCTCCATATTTCCTCTGACATTAGAAACCTTATGACAAAGGCCAAAATTGTTGATACCAAAAGCTATTGGACTGACTGAAGACTCAATATGATATGACCAGCATATTTGTAACATATACTGATATCATCACTGTTAACAAACTCTAGCTATCTAGGAACTATAACCCAACCTTTGTTATTAATAAACTCTTAGCATTATCTAGAGAACAAGAAGTTTATGTATCTAGAGCCAATCTAAGCTATGACCTTGTTGGCTAAACTACTTTCCCAAATAGAGAATATTGCATAAAACTATAGCACCAAAGTATGTAATGTTACTAAACTTAACTTCTTTGCCATCTGGAATAATGCTATCATAAATTGATAACAATAATCCTTGAGAAGAAGGTAGAGACAACAGCACTAAGGTATGAATGCTAAAAAGTTATCTAATGTACAGTGTCATGAACCGCTCAATTCCTCTAAGTTATTATTTATTTTTCTTTTCATTTTCTTTTCAATTAATTATGTAATAATATTGGATCAGTAAATATGGACAAATAGTTAAACATGTATAAGTAGTGTACAAAAACTAGCAAGGACTCTAACAAGTTCTCTTTGTCAAACTCTAATAAAGAGTAGAATCAAGGTTAAGGTTACACAACTGCAACTGAGATTCTTACACTAGAACTTGTTTACTAATACTAGCTCCTAACCACCTCAGTTCTGAGCAAACTTACTCTTATTGTCCTTGGTATGTTGATCATTGCGATCGACAACCACTACAACATAGCTGGGCCCCAAGCTTAAGAGGACTAGTTAGTCAGTTAGGGACTAACAGTGGAAGCACAGTACCAAGCTTAGGTATTGTGTCTGAGGCCTGACCTTGCAATTGAGCAGTGCTCAGTAGTATACTTATACACTTCTTCATTTTAAAATACTTTGTGCTACTGGTCCATTGTGATCAGTCTATGCAAAGGAATATCGCCACATCCTTAAGAAGGCAATTAGTATAGAGATCTCCTCCTTGGGGTGATAGCCAAAGTATTATTAGGGCAGTAGTCAGTAAGACAGTAGGCACTTGGCTGGGAGAAGACTTGTGCGCCACAGCAGTCGTACTGTGAGCCCTAAAAAGAAGACCACACATCTGCAAGAAATATATTTTCTTTTTTTATCTAAAACAACAAATCTTATCCAGAACATAACACCATATATGCTCAACCAAAGGTGGGCCCTTACCAAATTAAGGACATAATTGGAAGGAAGGGAAGGGAGGATATGTAGACAATGTGGAAAGTTTGGACACCTCGTCCAGAATTGCAGAAGTAAAGAAAGACAAAAGAAGAAGACAGAGGAAAAGAACAGGTTTCGAGTGTTGGAAAGTTGAATTATGCAGTGCGGAGTAAGGGAGGTGAGGAGGCAGGAAGTAGTAGAACAGAAAGTAAAGTGTTTCCAGTGTGGGCAAAAGGGACATAAGAAGTGGGAGTGTCTGGAAGAGAAAAAGAAGAGGAGATGGTACCCCTACAAAGGGTATGGGAGAAGATAAAGCAACATTGTGGAGCAAAAGGACTGTCTACAAGGGAAGTGGCCATGAGTATGGAAGGGTAGACAACAAGATAGGAGGTAGTAACCCTGGTAGAGTGCAGAGAATGCAACTACAAGAGAATAAAGACTCAGGAGAACAAGGAGCAGAGTTTCCTGGAGAAAACACAGCTGAGTAATATGTGGTGTGGAAGTTGTAAAGAAGCATGGAATTGAAGGGATAGAGAAGCAGAAAGCGGAAGAGCAGAAAAAGTAATGTGTGGTACGTATGGAGAAAAAGATACAGTTATTTAGAAAACGGAGTGAAATGAAAAAAAAGAGATTTTCTGTCCACCCTATAGGACAGGAAGGAAAACGCCATGGTAAAATTGGGGTGGAAAATTGGAATAGACAGTATCTAGGGCCTAGAAGGGGAGGGCTGAAATCACTGATCTAGAAAGAGTGGCAGAAACTGTCAATCAGAAGACGGTACAGAAAGGGGAAGCGAAAGAAGTGAGGCAAACATTTAAGCCTCTAAGAGAAGTATGGATGAATATAGGTATTGAAAGAATAGACACCCATGAAGAAAGAATGGTGAAAGCATTATTGGATAGTAGAGCAACGGAAATATTTATGAGCAGAAATCTGGCTCAAAAAGAGGGCTATAAGCTGATCAAGTTGAATCAGCCGATATAAGTAAGAAATGTAGACGGCAATGAAAATAGTGGGGGTGCAATAACTCATGAGGTGGAAGTGAACATGTTCTACAAAGGACATGTGGAGAGAATTAGAATGGATGTATGTGAGTTAGGAAAGATAGATGTAATCTTGGACATGCCATGGTTGGCAGCTCACAATCCAGAGATAGATTGGGAGAAGGGAGAAGTAAGGATGATGAGATGCCCACCACTGTGTGAGAAAACAGTAAGGATAAAAGAGAAGAAGGAAATGAGAGAAGATGAAAAGAAGATTGTGAGATGGACAGTGAATGAAAAGGAAAACTGGGGAAGAGAGGAAGAAATAGAGGTAGATCATAGAAAGGGTACCCAAGAAGTTTTATAAATGGTTGAAGGTGTTTGGGAAGGTGGAGTCAGAAAGAATGGCAGTTAGAAAAGTATGGGATCATGCAATAAATCTCAATGGTGACTTTAAAGCTAGCAAAGCAAGAGTGTACCCTCTCTCTCTAGAAGCAAAAAGAAAGAGGTACAAAAGTTTGTCGACGAGCATTTAAAGAAAGGATACATCAAACCTTCAAAATTACCCCAAACTTCACCAGTATTCTTCATGGACAAGAAAGATGGGGGAAAGCACATGGTTATGGACTACAGGAGACTCAACAAGCAAACGGTCAAGAACAATTACCCTCTGCTGTTAATTACAGATCTAGTAGACTCTATAGGAAATAAGAGAGTGTTTACAAAGATAGATCTCCAGTGGGGCTACAATAATGTATGGATTAAGGAAGGAGATGAGTGGAAGGTGGCCTTTATTACACATGTAGGGTCATATAAGCCAGTAGTAATGTTTTTCAGGATGACAAACTTGCCTACCATGTTCCAAAACATGATGAATGAAATCTTGAGAGACTTAATTAATAAAGAAAAGATAGCGGCATTCATGGATGATGTGTTGATAGAAACAGAAACAGAGAAAGGGCATAACGACATTGTAGAAGAAGTGCTAAAGAGGTTGGAGGAGAATGATCTATACATGAAATCAGAGAAATGTGCTTGGAAAATACAGAAGGTGAATTTCCTGGGAGTAGTAATGGGTCAAGAAAAGATCAAAATGAAGGAAGAGAAGGTGGCGGGAGTGTTGAACTGGCCTGCACCTAAGATAATCAGAGATGTTAGAAAATTCCTGGGTCTCACCAATCATTATAGGTGATTTATCAAGGACTTTGCCAAGATAGCCTGACCCCTGAATAATCTGACAAAAAAGGAGGAGAAATAGAGGTGAGGAAGCAAACAGCAAAGAGCATTTGAATAACTTAAGCAGGTTTTTACAAGCAGACCTTTACTAGTTGCACCGGACATAGATAAAGAGTTTAGAGTTGAAGCAGACGCTTTTAACTTCGCAACAGGAGGAGTTTTGTTAGTTAAATGTGAAAACAATAAATGGAGACTAGTGGCTTATATTTCTAAATTGTTGAACGAAACTGAAAGAAATTATGAAATACATGATAAAGAGATGTTAGCTGTAATACGTTTAGAGGCATGGAGACACTTTCTGGAAGGGTTCAAAGTAAATTCAAAGTTTGGATGGATCATAAGAACCTAGAGTACTTCATGAGTAATCAAAAGCTTAATCATAGATAAGCAAGATGGGCTTTGTACTTATCAAGGTTCAACTTCATATTGAAGCATATTTCAGAGAGCAAGATGGGAAAAGTGGATAGATTAAGTAGGAGGCTGAATTGGGAGGTTGGAGTGAAAAATGATAACGAGGAGCAGACATTGGTAAAGAAAGAATGGCTGGAAGCAAAGAGAATAAAAGTGGTGAAAATAATCATAGAAGGAGTAGACTTATTAGACAAAGCAAGAAAATGTGAAGCAAGAGACGATGAGGTCATTAAGGTAATAGAAGAAATGAAGCGGGCAGGTATGAAGATGCTGAGAGATGAAGAGTGGCGTCAGGAAAATGACTTGATGTTGAAGGAAGGAAAGGTATATGTCCCCAAGAACAAGAAACTAAGAGTAGAAGTAATCAGGCTACACCATGATATGCCTATAGGAGAATATGAAGGACAGTGAAAGACAGCCGAACTGGTGACAAGGAATTTCTGGTGGCCAGGGGTCACTAGAGAAGTGAAGCAGTACATAGAGGGGTATGATGCCTGTTAATGCAACAAAAATTGAACACAACCACTGATAGGAAAGTTAATGCTGAATTCAATTCCAGAAAAGGCATGGACCCACATTAGTGCAGACTTCATTACGAAGTTGTCTTTGGTTCAAGGATACGACTCAATTCTGGTAGTAGTAAATAGATTCACTAAAATGGCACATTTTGTATCTACTACTAAAAGAACAAGTACAAAAGGACTAGCACGACTGTTTAGAGATAACATTTAGAAGTTACATAGACTGCCAGACAGTATTATCTTTGATAGAGAATCACAATTTGCAGCGGGTATTATGAGAGAGCTAAATCACATGCTAGGAATCGAGACAAAGTTGTCTACAGCATTTCACCCACAAACAGACAGTCAGATAGAGAGGATGAATCAGAAGTTGGAACAGTATCTCCAAATGTTCATAGATCACTGACAAGAACAATGGCCAGAATAGTTGGGTATGGCTGAATTTACCTACAACAATAAAGTGCATACTAGAAACTAAGATGTCACTATTTAAAGCAAATCAGGGACAAGATCCAAGAATGGGATTCAAAATGAGGAAAAAGGGGAAGTACAAAGGGGCAGAGAAATTTGCAAAGAGAATGAAGAATATACAGGAGAAAGCCAAGGCAGCACTACAGAAGGCATAGAAAGATATGAAGCGGTATGCAGATAGGGAAAGAGAAGAAGTGAAGAAGTACAAAGTGAGCAACTTAGTGTTACTCAGCACTAAAGACTTGAAGTACCAAATGACAGGAAGATGTATGGAGAAGTTCACCAAATGCTTTGTAGGACCTTACAAAGTAAAGGCAATCATTTCTAGTAAACCAATAGAATTGGAATTGCCTAGTACAGTTAAAATACATCCAGTAGTTAATCTCAGCAGGGTATGGAAGTATAAATTGCAAGTAGAGGGACAGAAGAAGAAAGCACCACAACCAGTGGTAATCAAAGGGGAAGAAGAATGGGAGGTGGAGAAGATTATAAATAAAAGAAAAGTGTGAGGAAGGGATAAATACCTGATGCGATAGAAAGGATATACAGCAGAAGAAAATACTTGGGAGAGTAGAGAAAACTTGAAGAATGTGATGAAATTGGTTGAGGAATTTGAAAAGGAATATTGTAGAGAAGAAGAAGAAGAAGAAGTGAGACAGCAAGAGGCAAAAGAAGAGAGGGAAATGTTTAGTAAAGAATTTCCAGGAAGATATACAACGAAGTTGCTATACGGTTGGGAAAATAAAAAGTATGATTGGGAATACTGGAAACAAATGGAAGAAAATTGGAAACGGTAGAAGAAAAATCTGTTTTCCAGGTATAATAGGAACTTGTTCCTAAAAAGAATGGAGAAAGAGAAAGAGGAATACAAAGGAGCAAAAATTGAAGAATGGAAGGAAGAAAAAAATGAGAAAGATTGATGGAGGGTTGAAGAAGATAGGAAATATTTGGAGGAGCTGGGAGATGAAAATCAGGATATAGGTGACCTGAGAGACCCATACAATGAACTGTAAAAGAAGTTCTCAGGACGAGGGCCCTTGAGAGGGGAGTGGTATCATGAATCACTCAATTTCTCTAAGTCATTATTTATTTTTCTTTTCATTTTCATTTCAATTAATTATGTAATAACATCATATCAGTAAATACAAACAAATAGTTAAATGTGTATAAGTAGTGTACAAAAACTAGTGAGGACTCTAACGAGTTCTCTTTGTCAAACTCCAATAAAAAGTAGGATTGAGGTTAAGGTTACACAACCACAACTGAGATTCTTACATATAGCAAAAGAAATGAGACCCTCAATTCTAATAAGAACAGAGCTTTAGCAGACTGCATGATAAATGTAGAGACCAATAACAAAACAAATAAAGACAATAGTAGAAATACTAGCCCCAGCACTATCCCCATGTACATTCTGTATAGGAAGCATCATCTACTTTGACATTACAGTCTCTAGCTCATGTAACTGGCTGCCAATCTCAAACATGTCTGGAGTATTTCTAGAACTTTGTTATCTTTGTTGGTACTGTACTTTATCTTCTTTGAAAAAATTCTACTTATCATATATATTAAAGATGAAGCAAACACCATTACCCCCATACTCTCTAGTGCAAGCTCTTCTGTAAAGCTCACAGATGGTACTCAACATATAGAGGAATACAAAGCAAAGAACTGTGAAATTTCAATTGCTAATTTACCTGACATATAGATGGAAAAAAGAACATTCTAGGAAGAAGGATGTGAAATGGTTACAATGAATTCTATTATCCAGAAAACCCTGAACTTCAAAGAGAAAGAACTTCTTGATAGTGGATATGATAATATCAGTATAGAAAATACTTTAGAAAAGATAGCAATAGGTATGCTTTTCTACTCTGCAAGGACAAAGTAAATACTTACAACTACTTAGCTTCAAAACATTGGACCTTGACTTTAGACTAATATAGACTTTACCATAGATATGTTATCAAGTACCTATTTAAATCTATGTACTCACAGACTTGTATACTCTACTTATAGAGACTATAAAGAAAAAAAACACTAGCAAAAGAACTTTAGTTCCTTCTGGATCTTAGACTTAGGTGCATTACTACATTTTACTGAGGACAAGACAAACTTTACAATGTTTGAAATACTACACATGCCATTACTCATCTATACAGCTAATAGGTCTATTTTAATAACTAGCAGAGATACTGTTGTTCTCAAACATTTCAGTAATTATGACAAGTAAATAACTACTATAATCAACTCAGTGTACTAAGACCTAATATACCAACTACTTTCACTAAGGGCTTTTCTTTAAGAAGGATATATAGTTATTGGGAATAAAGAATACATTACCATTAGTACTCATAGTAATACAGACTTCATAATATTTAAGCTAAGAGTAATAAACAATATAATCTTTATGCTACAAATATTAGAGTAGGTAACAAGATATTAGAACACTCACCTTATTAGCATAATAAATTTCAAGATTATGTATTGTTATTTCAAATACTTGTTGTTATATTTAGGAATTTCATAGTTATTTTCTTTTTAATTCTTTTTAATTTATTATTATTATTATTATTATTATTATTATTATTATTATTATTATTATTCTCCTTTTTATAGTAAATCTCCTAGTAGTCAAAACCTTCTGTAATTACATTGTAGTCTATATTCTATGTATATCTTCTTTTCTTGGATTTAGTATATATATCCTATAGTTACTTTGTAGTTCTCTAGTTTGTAAATTAACTTTATTTCTTCTTTTTATACATCTTCTTTTTAACTCATACTCCAATGACTTCATCACTCCAAAGTTAGTAACCAATACAGTAACAGAAGATCAGGGTATAACATACAAGTTGAAGCCAAGATCATTCTCTCTATCATTATTGAATACAACCTCTAGATATTATTTGACAATATTTCAGATCTTGTATTTTTTTTTCTTTAGTAGCCTACTTGTAAGCAAGTTTCAGATATTATTTGGATCTCAAAGTAATTATTTTATTATTTTATTTCTTTTTCTTCATTAACATCATTCTGCTATCTCTGACATTACTCTATGATAGAATTTACAAACTCAAACCAATTTCTGTTATACTAGATTACTCTGTAAAATCTTCTCATACTTGTAATATTTTTTTTCATTTTTTATGTTTTCTTCTTGTTACTCCATTTTTCTTTCTTCTCCTGGCAGTAACTCTATTCTGCTTATAGACTGAGTCCCTGAACAATTTACTTCTGGTTTTTCTTAAAGGTTGAAACATCTCTATTCTACTTTGTCCTATACTCTAGTACAAAATTTCTTATTGCTAATTCTAGCAAATCTCACAGGGCTTTACTGTAGTGACCATTGGCTGAGATAGCTTATGATCACACTCTGAGTCAGAGTTGACAAAGAGAACTCATTAAAGCTTTTGCTAATTGGTTCAGCTACTTATACACAAATGTGTATTTACAAGTATTTATCTAACTACTTTTATTCTATGCATTCCTTTTGAGTCTTAATGTCCTGCACATATTCAATATTATATAAGAAAAGAAAAAGAAAAAGAAATAAAATAATCTGCTGCCATGGATTGTCTAACTCACCTACCATTTTATAATACCACTCCTCTCTCAAGAGTTCTTGTCCCAAGAACTTCTTCATAGTTCATTGTATAGGTCCTTTAGATTGTCCATATCTAGGTTTTTATCTTTTAATTCTTCCAAATATTTTTTATCTTCTTTTATCCTTTGTCAGTCTTCCTTATCTTTTTTTTTGTTCTATTCTTCTATTTTTCCTCCTTTATATTCCTGTTTCTTCTTTTTCATATTTTTTAAGAACAGATTCCTGTTATACCTTGAAAACAGGTTTTTCTTCCACCATCTCCAGTTCTTCTCCATCCGCTTCCAGTATTCCCTGTCATACTTTCTTGACTAAAAGTCTTCCTATCTTCTTCAACTTCCTGTCTTCTTATTTCTTCTTTCTTATCTCTGCTATATTCCTTCTCAAATTCTTTTACCAATTCCATTGTGTTCTTCAGGTTTTTCTTACTTTCCCAAGTGTCTTCTTTTGCTGTGCATCCCTTCTATCATACCAAATACTTGTCCCTTCCTCATACTTTTCATTCTTTCTTCCCTTCAATTACCACTAGTTGTGGTATTTTCTTTCTTTACCTCTCCACTTGCAACTTGTACCTTTGTACTTGACTAACATTAACTACCAGATGTATCTTAATTGTACTAGACAATTCTAATTCTATCACATTGCTAAAAATAATTGCCTTTACTTTGTAAGATCCTACAAAGCATTCTATGAACTTCTCTGTATATCTTCTGGCGATCTGGTACTTTAAGTCTTTAGTACTGAGTAGCACTAAGTCACCCACTCTGTATTCTTCTTTTTTTTTTTCTCTCTCTATTCCCATATCGCTTTATATTTTCCTGTGCCTTTTGTAGTACTGCCTTGGCTTCCTCCTATACACTTCTCATCCTTTCTGCAAATCTTTCAGCTCCCTTGTACTTCCCCTTTTTTCTCAATTCAAACCCCATTCTAGGATTTTGTCCCTGGTTCGCCTGGAAAGGTGACATCTTAGTTCCTATATCTACTTTATTGTTGTATGCAAACTCTGCCATTCCTAACCACTCAGACCATTGCTCTTGTTGATGATCAATGAACATGTGGATGTATTGTTCCAACTCCTGGTTTATTCTTTCTGTTTGACCATCTGTCTGTGGGTGGAATACCATAGACAACTTTATCTCAATCCCTAGTATACAATTCAATTCCTTTATGATACCCGCTGCAAGTTGTAGTCCCCTATCAGAGATAATACTATTTGGTAGTCCATGTAGTTTCCAAATGTTATCTCTAAATGATCATGCTAGTTCTTTTGCACTTGTTCTCTCTGTAGTAGGTACAAAGTGTACCATTTTTGTGAATTTGTCTACTACTACTAAGATTGAGTCATATCCTTGCACTAAAGGTAACTTCGTAATAAAGTCTGTACTAATTGTTAGATATGCTCTAGACAGTCCCTTAGGAATAATGCAGTTATTACTTACTTAATAGATCACCTGACTTGATGTACAATTCCCTGTGGACACTAAGTTGACTCTTAGTTACTTACAGTTGTTCACAGGTGATGTGTAACTTTTATCTGTTAATATAGTCACTTACAGTTGTCTACAAAGTGTTCACTGAGTTGCTAGGATCTTACAGTTGTCACCACTGCCCTGGTTTTAATACTAATATGGGTCTATGCCTTTTCTGGAATCAAATTTGGTATTAATTTTCCTGCCAGTGGTTGTGTTTGATTCTTGTTGCATTAGTAGGCATCACACCCCTCCACATATTTCTTTACTTCTTTAGTGACTCCTGGCCACTAGAAATTCCTTGTTATCAACTCTGCCATCTTCCATTGTCCTCCATGTTCTCTTCCATTGTCCTCCATGTTCTCCCACAGGCATATCATGATGTAGCCTGATCACCTCTGTTCTTAACTTTTCATCTTTTGGAACATATACCTTTTCATCTTTCAACATTAAACTGTCCTCTTATCGTCACTCTTCATCTCTCAACATCTTTACCCCTGCTCACTTCATTTCTTCCACTACCTTTACTACTTCATCATCTCTTGCTTCATATTTTCTTACTTTGTCTAGTAAGTCTACCCCTTCTATTATTACTTCTGCTATTCTGATTCTTTTCACCTCTAGCCACTCTTTCTTTACCAGTATTTGCTCCTCATTGTCTCTTTCCACTCTAACCTCCCAGGTCTCCTACTCAATCTATCTGCCTTCCCCATTTTACTCCCTGAAATGTGTTTCAACATGAAGTCAAACCTAGACAAGTATAGAGCTCATTATGCTTGCTGGCAATTCAACTTTTGATTGCTCATAGAATACTCTAGGTTTTTATGGTCTGTCCACACTTCGAATTTACTTTTAGTGCCTTCTAGGAAGTGCCTCCAGGCTTCCAAGCATCATATTACTGCCAAAATTTTCTTGTCATGTATTTTGTAGTTTTGCTCTGTTTTATTCAACAACTTAGAAATATAGGTGACTGGTCTCTATCTACTATCTTTGCACTTAATAGACAACACTCCTCCTGTTGCAAAGTTAGAGCCATTAGCCTTCACCCTAAATTCCTTATCCAGATCAGGTACAACTAATAGAGGTTGGCTTATAAAGACCGTTTTTAACTGCTCAAATGCCTTTTGTTGTTCAACTCCTCAATTCCACTTTTCCTCCTTCCTTGTCAGGTTATTCAAGGGTTGTGCTAGCTTTGCAAAATCCTTTACAAATCTCCTATAGTAATTTGCAAGGCCCAGGAACTTCCTAACGTCTCTCACTGTCTTTGACACAGACCAATTCAGTACTTTCACCACTTTATCCTTCTTCATCTTGATCTTCTTCTGACCTATTACTACTTCCAAGAAATTCACCTTCTGTACCTTCTAGACACATTTCTCTGGTTTTACATATAGATTATTTTCTTCTAATCTTCTTAATACTTCTTCCACAATCTCATCATGTCCCTCCTCTATTTCTGTTTCTATCAACATATTGTCTACAAAAGCTATCACCTTTCCCTTATTGATTATGTCTCTCAGAATTTCATTCATCATACCTTGGAAAGTGGCAGGCAAATTTGTCATTCCAAAAAACATCACTACTAGCTTATATGACCCCCATGTGTTATAAAACAATAAGCAAGCTAGACAATTCACAGTAGCAGATTATTTTATTTCTTTTTCTTTTTCTTTTCTTATGTAATATCAAATAACCATGGAACATTTAGACTCAAAAGGAATGCACAGAATAAAAGTAGTTAGGCAAATACTTGTAAACACATATTTGTGTATAAGTAGCTAAACCAATTAGCGAGAGCTTTAACAAGATTTTTTTGTCTACTCTGACTTAGAGTTAGAAGCCACTTACCTGAGTTACTTGGGTGACCATTCTTTACAACATATGTAATAAAGGCCATTTTCCACTCATCCCCTTCCTTTATCCTCATATTGTTATAATCCCATTGGAGGTCTATCTTAGTAAACGCTCTTTTATTTCCCATAAAGTCTACTAAGTCTGTAATCAATGGCAGAGGATAGTTGTTCTTAATTGTCTGCTTGTTGAGTCTCCTGTAGTCCATAACTATTCTCTATCTTTCTTGCCCACAAAGAACACTGACAATGTCTGAGGTGAAAGGTTTAATATATCCTTTCTTCAAATATTCATCAACAAACTTCTGTACTTCTTTTTTTTCATTTCTTGAAAGAGGATATACTCTTACTTTACTTGCTCTGAAGTTGTCTTGGAGATCAATTACATGATCCCACACCTTTCTAACTGGCATTCTTTCTGACTCTACTTTCCCAAACATCTTCAACTACTTGTGAAACCTTTTAGGTACCATTTCTTCTACCTTTCTATAGTCCGCTTTTATCTCTTTCTCTCTTCCCTAATTTTCTTTCTCATCTACTGTAATAAAACAACAAGTAAGCTGGGACATCTACAATGGTGGATTATTTTATTTTATTTTCATTTTTCTTTTATTATGTAATAGTTTGAAGTATGTGGAACACTATGACTCAAAAGGAGTCCACAGGATAATTTGAGTAGACAAATACTGATAAATACTGATTCATGTATAAGTAACTAGACCAATTAGCAAGGACTCTAACGAGTTCTTTTTGTCAACTCTGACATAGAGTGTGCGCTTAAGTCAACATAGACTTTGGTTCACTACATCTACTACCCATCTCACCATTTTCTTTTCATCCTCTCTTACTTTCTTCTTCCTCTTTCTCTGTATTTGCATTAATTTTCTACACAAGGGTGGACACCTTATCATTCTCACTTCTCCCTTTTCCCAGTCTATCTTGAAGTTATAGGCTGCTAACCATGGCATGTTTAAAACAATCTCTGTCTTTCTCAACTTGCAGACATTCATTTGAACCCTCTCTACATGTCCTTTGTAGAACATGTTTACTTCTACCTCATGAGTTATTGCACCCCTACTATTACCAGTGCCATCCACATTTCTTATTTATAATGGTCGATCTAGATCAATCTATATTCTCCCTTCTAAGCCAAAATTTTGCTCATAAACATTTCTGTTGCTCCACTGTTGAGCAATGCTTTCACTATCCTCCCTTCATGTGTATCTATCCTCTCAATACCCACATTCATCCATACTTCTCTTAGAGACTTAAACATTTGTCTCACTTCTCTCACTTCCTCTTTCTGCACTGCTTTTTGATTGACAGTTCCTGCTACTCTCCCTGGATCAGTGATTCCAGCCCTCCTCTTTTGGGCCCTAGGCACTAACTATTCTAACTCTCTACCCCAATTCCACCACAGTACTTTCTTTTCTGTTCTACAGGGTAGACAGAACACTTCTCCTTTCTCATTTCTTTCTACCTTTCCTCCTACAACTGCATTTTTGCCTCTACATACATCACACTTCACTCTTTCTACCCTACCACTTTTTGTTTTTTTGTCTCTCCAGTTCCATACCTCTTTGCAACTTTCACACCACATGTTGCATAACTGCTTTTTGCTCAGAAAACCCTGCTCTTTGTTCTCCTGAGCCTTTGTTCCCTTGTAGTCATATCTCCTACACTCTTTTTTTTTTTTTTTTGTTCAAAAATTTATAACGCGGTGCTCGATCGCAGTCTGTGGCAGACTATCTACAACAGGTAGCCTACTGGCGCCTCAGGGACCATAGCTGCCCCTTCACTGGCAAGAGATACTATCAGTATCAGAGAAGAAATCTGTCCTAAGAGAGGAGAGAAAACTAGATATAGGTCACGTCCAAGTCCAAAGACCTATCATGCCTAGAATACAGAGTCAAGGGAAACTGAGGGAGATGAGACTGAGAGAGAGGAACTATCTACAGTACACAGAGAAGAGACCAAGAAAGCACTCATGGAGGCTCAGGAGGCGGGCGATCCTGAGGAGCAAAGGCAAATGCACTCGGGTGCTCCTTCAGGAATTTGACAAAGTCCTTGATACACGGCAATGGGTCAGTCAAGGGCGCATGAGCAAACTGGCTACAGTCTGCTAGGATATGTCGACATGTTTCCACCTGGCAATGGCCACATGGACACTGGGTGCACTCTGTAGGGAAAAAGCGCTGTCTGAACTCCCCAATGGGAGCATGGTTGAGAATGGCTCGAGTCGCCCTGGCACACAATGTGACCGACTCAGCAATAAAGGGAAGCCAACTACCACCTTTGGTATAGGA
>Ga0153955_100405_pt1 | contig 22740 bp, 30 predicted proteins | sample TSFL039MetaG_FD_104744 | JGI IMG/M metagenome (GOLD analysis project Ga0153955, IMG submission 104744) | Attine ant fungus gardens microbial communities from Florida, USA - TSFL039 MetaG | ecosystem: Host-associated > Fungi > Mycelium > Unclassified | place: USA: Florida, Wekiwa Springs...
AGATCCCAACTCTAAGTCAGAGTAGACAAAGAGAACTCGTTAGAGTTCCCGCTGGATTTGAGTACACTACTTATATCTATTCTACTTGGTCTGTGTACTACTTTCCCACAGTGATCATGTGACCTCTCATGTGACCTCCCTGATTATGTAAGTCCATTCTAAAAATAGAAAAGAAAGAAAAAGAAAAGAAAAGTTCTCATGCACGATTCATGACATTTCTTACTTTATCCAGTAAGTCTACTCTCTCTATAATTACTTCTGCTACTCTAATCCTTCTTATATCCAACCACTCTTTCTTCACCAGTATTTGCTCCTTGTTATCTTTCTCTACTCCAGCCTCCCAATCTGGCCTCCTACTCAACCCATCTGTCTTTCCCATCTTACTTCCTGAAATGTGTTTCAGTACAAAGTTGAATCTAGACAAGTACAGAGCCCATTGTGCCTGCCGGCGATTCAACTTTTGGTTGCTTATAAAATACTCTAGATTCTTATGGTCAGTCCAGACCTCAAATTTACTTCTGGATCCTTCTAGGAAGTGCCTCTATGCTTCTAAACAGCATATTACAGCTAGCATTTTCTTATTGTGTATTTCGTAGTTCCTTTCCATTTCATTCAACAATTTAGAAATATATGCTACTAGTCTCTATTTGTTGTCTTTGCACTTCATAGACAATACACCTCCCATTGCAAAATTAGAGACATTTGCCTCCACCCTAAACTCTTTATCTAGATCGGGTGCAACTAGTAGAGGTCAACTTGTGAAGACCGTCTTTAACTGCTCAAAAGTCTTCTGCTACTCATTTCCCCACCTCCACTTTTCTTTCTTCCTCATCAGATTGTTCAAGGGTCTAGCCAGCTTTGCAAAATCCTTTACAAATTGTCTATAATAATTTGCAAGTCCCAAGAACTTTCTAACATCTCTGACCATCTTAGGTACAGGCTAGTTCAACACTCCCACCACCTTGTTCTCTTCCATCTCAATCCTTCCCTGACCCATTACTACTCCCAGGAAATTCACCTTCTGCACTTTCCAAGTGCATTTCTCTAGTTTCACATATAGATCATTTTCCTCCAGCCTCTGTAATACTTCCTCCATAATTTTGTCATGCCTCTTCTTGTCACGAACCACCAAATTCCCCTAAGTCAATATTTATACTTCTTTTCTTTTTCTTTTCTTTTAATTATGTAATAACATCAGATCAGTAAATAAGGACAAATAGTTGAATGTGTATAAGTAGTGTACGAAATTTAGCGAGGACTCTAATGAGTTCTCTTTGTTTACTCTGACATAAAGTGAGATTTGGGTTAGAGTTATTGCAACCACAACTTGAGTCTTTATACTAGAACTTGTTTCTCACTACTAGCTCCTAACTGCCTTGGTTCTGAGCAACACTTACTCTTATCGCCCTCAGTACATTGATCATTGCAATTGATGACTACTATGACATAGCTGGGCTCCAAGCTTAAGGGAACTTGTTAGTCAGTTAGGAACTAATGGTGGCAGTGTGGTACCAAACTTGGATATTGTATCTAAGACCTGACCTCACAATCAAGTGGTGCTCTTTAGTATACTTGTACTCTTCTTCATTCTATATACTTCGTACTACTGGTCCATTGTGATCAGTCTATGCAGAGGAATATCGCTGCATCCTTAAGAAGGCAATTAGTGTAGGGATCTCCTCCATGAAGTGATAGTCAAAGTACTATTAGGGCAGTAGTCAGTAAGGCAGTAGGTACCTGGCTGGGTGAAGATTTGTACACCCCAACAGACATACTGCGAGCTCTAAGAAGAAGACAACGTACCCTCAAGAAATATAAATCCTTTTCTTTACACATATTCAAATCCCATCCAGAACATAATGTAATGTCTCTAAACTAATACAACAAACTCATGAGCGACATGTTCAATGAAAGGTATGTCCTTGCCAAATTAAGGACAGAACTTGAAGAGAGAGAAGGGAGATTGTGTAGGTGTTGTAGGAGGTTCAGGTACCTCACCCAAAGATGTAGAAGTAGAGAAAAGGAAAAGAAGAAGATGGTGGTAGGGAACAGGTTTGAAGCATTAAGGAATAGAGTGATGCAGTGTGGGGTGAGGGAGCTGAGAAAACAGGTAGTGGTGGAGGAAAAGCCACGGTGCTTTGGATATGGTAAAGAGGGGCACAAGAAGTGGGAGTGCCCACAAAATAAAGAAAGAAGGAAGGAAGGAAGAAGCAGCACTGCCATGAAAAGTATAGGAGAAGGTGAAAGAACACAGTAGAGCGAGGGGGCTGCCTCCAAGAGGAGCGGCAATGTATATGGAAGGGTGGACAATATCCAGAGAAGTGGTAATGTTTGTGGAGTGTAGGGGGTGTAATTATAAGGGGACAAAGACGGAGGAGAACAAAGGACAGGAGTTCCTGCAGAAGGCACAACTGTGTAATATGTGATGTGGAAGCTGTAAGGAAGCATGGAACTGGAGAGACAGAGAGGCAGAAAGCAGAAGAGCAGAGAGAGTAAAATGTAGCACATATAGAGGTAAAGATGCAGTGGTAGGTGAAAAGGTGAAAAGGAATGAGAAAGGAAAAATCTTCTGTCCACCTTGTAGGACAGGAAAGAAAACCCCATGGTGGAATTGGGGTAGAGAGGTGGAACGGACAGTGCCTAGGGCCCAGAAGGGGAGGGCTGGAATCACTAATCCGAGGAAGATGGCAGAAACTGTCAATCAGAAGGCAATAAAGAAGAAAGGAGAAGCAAGAGAAGTAAGGCAAATGTTCAAGCCTCTGAGAGAAGTATGGATAACTATGAATATCAAAAAAATAGACACGTACAAAGAAAGAATGGTAAAAGTATTGCTGGATAGCAGAGCAATGAGAATGTTTATGAGCAAAAGTTTAGCTCAGAAGGGAGGATATAGGTTGATCAGGCTGGATCAACCCCTACAAGTGAGAAATGTGGATGGCACTGGTAATAGTGGGGGTGCAATCATGCATGAGGTGGAGGTGAACATGTTTTACAAGGAACATGTAGAGAGAGTGCGGATAGATGTTTGTGAGTTGAGAAAGACGGATGTGATATTGGGCATACTATGGTTAGTGGCCTATAATCCAGAGATAGATTGGGAAAAGGGAGAGGTGAGGATGATGAGATGTCCACCACTATGTGGAAAAACAGTAAAAATAAAAGGGAAGAAAGAGATCAGAGAGGATGAGAAGAAAATTATAAGATGGGCTGTGGATGAGAAAGAAGACTGGGGAAGAGAGGAAGAGATAGAGGCAGATCATGGAAATGGTACCCAAAATGTTCCATAAGTGGTTAAAAGTATTTGGGAAGGTAAAATCTGAAAGGATACTAGTTAAGAAGGTATGGGATCACGTAATAAACCTCAATGACAACTTCAAGGCTAGCAAAGTAAAAGTCTATCCTCTATCCAGAAATGAAAAGGAAGAAGTGCAAAAGTTCATTGACAAGCATCTAAAAAAGGGGTACATCAGACCTTCAAAATCACCCCAAACCTTGCTAGTGTTCTTTGTGGGCAAGAAAAATGGGAGAAAGCACATGGTTATGGACTATAGGAGACTCAACAAGCAGATGGTGAAGAACAATTACCCTCTGCCATTAATCACAGATCTAGTAGACTCTGTGGGAAATAAAAGAATATTTACCAAGATGGATCTCTGGTGGGGTTATAACAATGTGCGAATTAAAGAAGGGGATGAGTGGAAGGTGGCCTTCACTACTCATATGGGGTTGTACAAACCAGTAGTAATGTTTTTCGGAATGACCAATTCACCTACCATATTCCAAGGCATGATGAATGAAATCCTGAGAGACATGATTAATAAAGGGAAGGTAGCAGCATTTGTGGATGATATGTTGATAGGAACAGAGATAGAGAAGGGGCATGATGAAATTGTGGAGGAAGTGTTGAGGATGTTAGAGAAAAATAATCTATATGTGAAACCAAAGAAATACACTTAGAAAGTGCAGAAGATGAATTTCCTGGGAGTAGTAATGGGTCAGGGGAAGATTGAAATAGAGGAAGATAAGGTAGTGGGAGTGTTAAACTGGCCTATACCCAAGATGATCAGAGATGTTAGAAAGTTCTTAGGACTTGCAAATTATTACAGGTGATTTGTGAAGGATTTCACAAAGTTGGCCAGGCTCTTGAACAATCTGACTAGAAAGGAAGAAAAATGGAGGTAGGAAGATGAGCAGCAAAAGGCTTTTGAGCAGTTGAAGATAGTTTTCATGAGTCGACCTCTACTAGTTGCACCCGATCTAGATAAAGAGTTTAGGGTGGAGGCAGATGCCTCTAACTTTGCAACGGGAGGTGTGTTGTCTATTAAGTATGAAGACAACAAATGGAGACTAGTAGCATATATTTCTAAATCATTGAATGAAACAGAAAGGAACTATGAGATACACGATAAAGAAATGCTAGCTGTAATACACTGCTTAGAGGCATAGAGACACTTTCTAGAAGGATCCAGAAATAGATTCAAAGTCTAGATAGACTATAAGAACCTAGAGTACTTTATGAGCAATCAAAAGCTTAACTGTAGACAAGCAAGATGAGCTTTGTACTTATCCAGGTTTGACTTTGTATTGAAACACATTTCAGAAAGTAAGATGGGAAAGGTGGATGGATTGAGTAGAAGACTGGATTGGGAAGTGGGAGTAGAGAAGGATAATGAGGAGCAGACGTTGGTGAAGAAAGAGTGGCTGGAAGCAAAGAGAATAAAAGTGGTAGAAGTAATCATAGAAGGAGTGGACCTGTTAGACAAAGTGAGAAAGTGCAAAGCAAGAGATGATGAGGTGGTTAAAGCAGTAGAAGAAATGAAGTGGGCAGGGGTAAAAATGTTGAGAGATGAGGAATGACATCAAGAAGATAGCCTAATGTTGAAAGAGGGAAAGGTATATGTTCCCAGAGACAAAAAACTGAGAGCAGAAGTAATCAGACTACACCATGATATGCCTGTAGGAGGACATGGAGGACAATGAAAGATGGCAGAGTTGGTGACAAGGAACTTCTGGTGGCCAGCAGTCATGAGAGAGGTGAAGTAGTATGTGGAGAGGTGCGATGCCTACCAAAGAAACAAGAATTAAATACAACCACTGGCAGTGAAACATATACCAAATTTGATTCCAGAGAAGGCATGGACTCATATTAGTGCAGACTTCATTATGAAGTTGCCTTTAGCACAAGGTTACAATTCGATTTTAGTAGTAGTAGATAGATTTACAAAAATAGCACACTTTATACTTACTACAGAGAAAACAAGCACAGAAGGACTAGCACAATTGTTTAGAGATAATATGTGGAAGTTGCACAGACTACCAAATAGTATTATCTCAGACAGAGGACCATAGTTTGCAGCGGGTATTATGAAAGAATTGAATTGCATGTTGGGAATTGAGACAAAGTTGTTTACAGTATTTTACCCATAAACAGACAGTCAGACAGAATGAATGAACCAAGAGTTGGAACAGTATCTCTGTAGTAATCCTTAGTTGAGATAACCTCAGATCACACTCTAAGTCAGAGTTGATAAAGAGAACTCGTTAGAGTCCTTGCTAATTGGTCTAGCTACTTATATGCGAATCGGTATTTACTAGTATTTGTCTACTCAAATTATCTCACGGACTCATTTTGAGTCATAGTGTCCCGTGCACTTCAAATTATTACATAATAAAGAGAAATGAAAAAGAAATAAAATAATCTGCCACCATGGATACTCCAGCTCGCCTGCCGTTTTATTACACCACCCCCCTCTCAAGCTTCCTCGTCCTCGAGGATTTCACAATTCACTGTCCCAATCCCCTATGTTCCCCATTTCATCCTCTTCTTGTTGTTTTATCCATAAGAACGGATTATGGCTTACTTTAGCAAATGGATTCCTTTTCCATTGCTGCTAATTTTCTTCTAACCTTTTCCAATACTCCTGCTCATATTTCTTCTCCCCTCACACATATAATAATTTTGCTGTATATTTCCCTAGCAATTCTCTGTTGAACACATTCTTTTCTTCCTCCATTTTTTGCTGCCTTATTTCTTTTTCTTTCTCCCTTCCATATTCCTTCTCAAACTCTTCTACAAGATCACTTGCATTTTTAAGGTTCTTCCTACTTTCCCAAGTGCCTTCCTCTGCCATACACCCCTTCCATCGTACTAAGTACTTATCTTTCCCTCATACCCGTTTCTTATTCATTATCTTTTCCACCTCCCACTCCTCTTCTCCTTCGATTACCACGGGTTGTGGCATTTCTTTCTTCTGTCCTTCCACCTGACTGGTGTATCACTTTTGTGCTTGTCTGCACCTTGTTGTTATAAGTGAATTCTGCTGTGCCTAACCATTCCGGCCACTGCTCTTGTCGATGGTCAATGAACATCCTCAGGTACTGTTCCAATTCCTGATTCATTCTTTCTGTTTGTCCATCTGTTTGTGGGTGGAATGCCATTGACAATTTGCTATCGATTCCCAACATCGCATTCAACTCCCTCATTACTTCTGCTGCAAACTGCGGCCCTCTGTCTGAAATAATGCTTTCTGGCAGGCTGTGTAACTTCCAGACATTATCCCTGAACAATTGTGCTAATCCTCCTGCTGTCGTTTTCTCTGTAGTTGGGATAAAATATGCCATTTTTGTTAATCTATCAACCACTACTAAGATTGAGTCGTATCCCTGAGCCAAAAACAGCTTGGTGATGAAGTCTGCTGATATATGACTCCATGGCTTCTCTGGAATAGAATTCAGCATTAATTTGCCAACAGGTGCTTGTGTCCGATTTTTGTTACGTTAGCACACATCACAGCCCTCCACATATCGCTTTACTTCTCGACTCACTCCTGGCTACCAGAAGTTTCTGGTTACCAGTTCTGTCGTCTTCTACTGTCCTCCATGTCCCCCTACAGGCATGTCATGGTGTAGCCTGATCACCTCCACTCTCAACTTCTCGTTCTTTGGCACATATACTTTCTCTTCCTTCAACATTAATCCCTCACTTTCTCTCTACTCTTTGTCCCTTAGAACTTTGACTCCTGCCCGCTTCATTTCTTCTACTGCCTTTATAACCTTATCGTCCCTTGCCTCACTCTTTCTTATTTTATCTAGTATATCTACTCCTTTGATCACTACTTCTGTCACTTATGCCGCTCTGGCCTCCAACCATTCTCTCTTTACCAATGTCTGCTCTTTGTTATCTCTTTCCGCTCCCATCTCCCAATCTGATCTTCTACTCAATCCGTCTGCCTTCCCCATCCTTTGTCTAGGTACATGTTTTAAGATGAAGTCAAACCTAGATAAATACAGAGCCCATCTAGCTTGTCACCTATTTAATTTCTGGTTACTCATAAAGTATTCTAAGTTCTTATGGTCTGACCAAATCTCAAACTTTCCCTTTGCTCCTTCTAGGAAGTGCCTCCAGGCCTCCAGGCATTGAATTACTGCTAACATTTCTTTGTCGTGGATCTCATAATTATGTTCTGTCTTGTTTAGAGATTTTGAAATGTACGCCACTGGTCTCCACTTGTTATCATCACATTTGATTGACAGAACTCCTCCCATTGTGAAATTGGAAGCGTCTGCCTCAACCCTGAATTCCTTGTCTAAGTAAGGTGCTACTAGTAATGGTTTCGTCGTGAAGATCCCCTTTAACTGTTCAAATGCCTTCTGCTGTACTTCTTCCCACTTCCACTTCTCATCCTTTCTCGTCAACATATTCAGGGGCTTTGCAAGTGCTGCAAAGTTTTTAATAAACCGCCTATAGTAATTGGTGAGCCCCAAGAACTTCCTAACGTCTCTGACCGTTTTTGGTATCGGCCAGTTTAATACTCCTTTCACCTTTTCTTCCTCCATCTCGATTTTCCCCTGACCCATTACTACTCCCAGGAAGTTTACTTTACTTGTTTTCCATGAACACTTTTCTGATTTTACATATAAGTCATTCTCCTCTAGTCTCTTCAACACTTCTGCCACAATTTTGTCATGCCATTCTTTGCCATCTGTACCTATCAACACATCATCCACAAAGACCGCCACCTTTCCTTCATTAATAAGATCTCTCATGATCTCATTCATCATCCCCTGGAACGTTGCTGGCGAGTTCATCATCCCAAAGAACATCACCACTGGTTCAAATGACCCCACATGTGTAGTGAAGGCCGCCTTCCACTCATCACCTTCCTTAATGCGTACATTATTTTAGTGAATAATTTCTTGTTTCCCATTGCGTCTACTAAGTCGGTAATCAATGGCAACGGGTAGTTATTTTTCACTGTTTGCTTATTGAGTCTATGATAGTCCATAACCATATGCTTCCCACCATCTTTCTTCCCTACAAAGAAAACTGGAGAAGTTTGTGGTGACTTTGAAGGCCTTATGTACCCTTTTTGCAGATGGTCCTAAATGAACTGTTGGATCTCTTCCCTCTCGTTCCTAGAGAGTGGATACACTTGTGCTTTGCTGGCCTTGAACTCCTCCTTGAGATCTATGGCATGATCCCATATCTTTCTTGTTGGTATCCTCTCCGACTCCACCTTTCCAAAGACTTTCAGCCACTTGTGGAATTTTTGTGGTACCATTGCTTCTACCTTTCGATGATCTAATTCCATTTCCTCCTCTCTTCCCCAGTCTTCCTTCTCGTCTACAGCCCATCTAATCCTTTCAATTTCATCCCCTTAGACTTCTTTCTTTCCTTTTCTTCTCTTCTTAATTTCTGGGCCCATTTCTTTCTTGCCTATGTACCGTTCATATATTGGTGGACACCTTGTCATTTTAACCTCCCCTTTCTCCCAATCTATTTCTAGGTTATGTGCCTGTAACCAAGGCATTCCCAATATCACTTCTGTCTTCCCTAGATCACACATATCCATTCTCACTCTTTCTACATGCCCCTTAAAGTACAGATTTACTTCTACTTCATGTGTGATCGATCCTCCACTATTTCCTGTGCCATCCACATTTTGCACTACTATTGGTTTTCCAAGTTTTATCAACTTGAAACCTCCTCTTTCTGCACACTTCTTGCTCATAAAGAGCCCTATGGCTCCACTGTCCAACAATGCGATATCCCTTCATGAGTATCAATCTTTTCCACTCCTATTTGCATCCACACCTCCCGCAGACCCTTCAAGGTCCTTCTGACTTCCCTTTGTCTCTTCTCTGGGTCAGTGATTCCAGCCCCTTCCACTTGGGCCCTAGACACCAACTGTTTTAACTCTCCACCCCAATTCCACCATGGCATCTTCTTTCCTGTTCTGCAGGGTGGACAGAACACCTCTCCTTTCTCATTTCTTTCCACCTCTCCTCCTACTACTGCATCTTTGCCTCCACATGCACCACACTTCACTCTTTCTGCTCTACCACCTTTTGCCTCTTCCTCTCTCCAATTCCAAGCCTCTTTGCAGCTTCCGCACCACATGTTACACAACTGCCCCTTGCTCAGGAACCCTTGTCCCTGATTCTCTTCTGTCTTCGTCCCCTTGTAATTGTATCCTCTGCACTCCACAAATGTCACCACTTCTCTGGGTGTAGTCCACCCTTCCATGCACATTGCCACTCCCCTTGGGGGCAGTTCCTTCGCTCTACTGTGCCTTTTCACCTTCTCCCATACTGCTTGTAGTGGTGCTGCCTCTTCCTTTCTGCTCCTTTCATTCTTCTTGGGATATTCTTACTTTTTGTGTCCCTCTCTTCCACACCCAAAACACTTTACCACTTCTCTCACCGCCTCTTGTCTCCTCACTTCTTTTACCCCACGTTGCATTACCCTGCTTGCCAGGGCCTCAAATCTATTTGTTGACTTCTTCTTCTTTTCTTCCACCTTTCCTCCTTTGTTTCTATAGTCCTTAGCCATGTGACCAAACTGCTTGCATTTCCAACATTTTCTGCCCTCTCTTCCTTCTAATTCTGATCTAATTTTGGCGAGTACTCGCCAGGTGTTGAGCATTTTGCTCAGGATGTTGTTGTATGCCTCTAAGGACATTGTGTATTGTACTTAGAGGGGCTAGCTTGGTTGTATATAAGGATTGTATATATTTGCGGGTTTATTGACCACTGGTTCTTCGGCTGACTATTTACCAACTACTTATGTCTACTGGGGTGCAAATCTTCACCCAGCCAGGTGTCTATTGCCCTACTAACTACTGCCCTAATACTAGGGTTACACTATCACTTCACAGGGAAGATCCCTACTCTAATCGTCTCCTTAGGGGTGCAACAATGTTCTTCTGCATGTACTAATTACAATGGACTAGCAGCACAAAGCTGATAAAGTGAAAGCAATACAAGTAACTACTGAGCACCACCTGATTGTAAGGTCTGGTCTACACTGGGGCCCAGGTATGGTCCCAGTCGTCCACCTCTGGAGTCTAAACTTTCTGGTCAGTCCACTTAAGCCTGTGGTCCAGCTATGAGGAGGTGACTAGTGATCAGAGTTGATCACCGGTTGAGGGTTGATTGTGTGAGAGTAAGATTTGCTCGGGACTGAGGAGGTCAGGAGCTAGTGATGAAAACGAGTTCTAGTATAGTAATCCTTAGTTGAGATAACCTCAGATCACACTCTAAGTCAGAGTTGACAAAGAGAACTCGTTAGAGTCCTCACTAATTGGTCTAGTTACTTATATGCGAATCGGTATTTACTAGTATTTGTCTACTTGAATTATCCCGCAGACTCCTTTTGAGTCATAGTGTCCCGCACACTTCAAATCATTACATAATAAAGAGAAATGAAAAAGAAATAAAATAATCCGCCACCGCAGATGCTCCAGCTCACCTGCTGTTTTATTACACCTGTCATGAACTGCCAAATTCCTCTAAGTCAATATTTATATTTCTTTTCTTTTAATTAAGTAGTATGTTTGGATCAGTAAATAAGTACAAACAGTCAAACATGTATAAGTAGTGTACAACAAACTAGCAAGAACTCTAACAAGTTCTCTTTGTCTACTCTGACATAGAGTGAGATTTGGGTTAGGGTTATTGCAACCACAACTTGAGTCTTTACACATCCTAGTTCAACTGTGCTGCATACCATATAAATTCCACATTGTAGGTAGCAATTTTATCTCTAGGCTTCATCTGGAGATTATTAATCAAGCTAGCTGCATCTCTGACCAGGTTCAACAATCCAAAATAAACTTGGAGCTCTTCCACAAAAAAATACTAGGAGGTTAATCAGAGTTGTAAAAACCCTTGGTCTTCCTGCTGGAGCACAACTTCAAACCAGTCTTATGCTACCCCGGACAAGTAAGTCATTGCAAAGTTAATCTTCACCTCATCTGAAGAGAATTGATTAGAGTTTGACTGGAAGTAGAGTTAGTATTGGAATAGGAAGTGGTTGAGCTTGTGAGGGTCTAATCCATCAAAAGTATCAGGAATATGAGCCTTGGGCTGTCAGGGTTTTGGTAGTTCTGAAGATCTGTGGTTAAGATTTTCAGAGATTTGGAGGAGAACATTAGCTAGTTGGTCATTGATATTGTGGTTAGTAATAGTAGAGGGAACAGGTGTATGGAATGACACTGGAGCAGGAGTGGGGGCATCAACCCATTCAAGATCATTATCAGCATGGAGAACAGAAGCAGGGTCCATATCATGTGCTATCTAACAGCCTGTAGTGTTGATGATATAATGAGCAGTAGCATCCCAATCAACAAGATCATGCCCATCAAAAATGCATAGAAGGCCAAGAGTCTGAGAGGACATAATCTAGGGAAAAGGATATAGTGTTAGGAAGAGATCATAAAGATTGGGTGAGTGTAGAGTGCTTGATACTTATTGCAGCAGATAGTTGCACACTTGGACAGCAACAGTCATGCAGTACCTGCTCTATGGGGCCCATAACCTGTTAAAGTGGGTGCCCAGCATAGTGTAGTGACGTTAAGTACACTAGCTACTCACCTATTTGATATAGGGGTGCAGTATTCCACCTAGAGGACAATACCATGATGTGTGTAAAAGACTATGATATATTATCATATAGTTAATATATGAGATAGATTCATCCTTTTACAAGAATTGGTGTTCAAATTGACAGACAGCTCAATGTTGGTCTTGCCACTATGTGCATATTTTGTATGTGAAGGGTTGTTAATCAGCGAATATGTTCTCGTCGCTTTAAGATGCCGAAGGTGATAAGGATCGGCACGAACATTCCAACGTCGGCTATGCAGTTCATGTTAGTTCATTGTCAGTTCATTGTCAGTTCATTAGCTCATTGTTAGTTCATTGCTGAGTTCATTGTTTTGGGTCATCAGATGGACCAGTCTTCCATTGGTGAATGTTACATTTTTGGTCATGATCTGAGAATTCTTCCTTGTAACGCTTAACTTTCCGGTCACCGAACTTTCTCTGCAGTAAATCCAGGTGACAATAAAACCATTCTTTGTCGTCTTATACTGTGCACTTCTAGCATTTTCTAACTACAAAGGGCGATAGATTTTACCGATTCTTTCTTTTTTCTATCTCGTTTTCCCAGCTCGAATGTACCCCAAAGTGCTACCTTCCTCACTCATTGTCTGCTATCTCATTCCCGTTCTATTAGGGCATCTTGAACCCACGAATACAGTCGCGCTGTCAATAGATTTTCCATTTGCTCTTAGCTTAAAAAACATAAGAGGACAGCATCTCGAATCAGTCAGATCCCTGAACTCGACTTCATACACGATATCTCTTGACTGATCAAACAGTTCCCGAAGATCGCTTGAAGTGAAAACATCATATCTTGGCATAGCCAAAAGTTATAGGACGCTGAGAAATACGCCAAATCAGCTCCAGAAACTTCCCAACCCACATTATGCTTCTCAGATCTGTCCTATTACATGTGTCATATTCCACTGTCTCGTTTACACCTGTGTTGGAGAACTGCATTAAGCCCATCATGTCTCGTTTGTTACACCTCTAGATTATGCGTATTGTACCCTCAGCATTCGCGGTACTGTATTGAATGTATTTGTTGATTCAATTCCATCTAATGTCTGTACTGTCTTTTGCCATGGAATCTGGGCAGGCGGTACTTGTCTTTGATTGGAGCTGTCAATGTTCATCATTGCGAATCATGTAGCTTTCTTATCAGCGGTCTTCAGGCAGCTTAGGCATGGCAGTACTCATCTCAGGAATCAGATGCCTGGAGGCCACAGATAAAATAAATACAGTACTTATACAACTTTGATAATAGAAACCGGTCCCCGACATTCACGATATGAAAGGAGGCGAATACCGCGAATGAAAATGACGGTTGACTCAGGGAAAAGACCGACGTCGTGGAACAACCCCAGACCGGACTAGTCCCTACATCATTCGATAGAAGCCGTGTAAAAAATAGAGCTGTACAAAAAAAAAAGACTGTTCAGAGCCGAACCAGTCCGGCGAGAGCGGTGATTCGATAATCGGTTCGATTAAAGTATCAGCGGGCTGTTGATTCACCGACCCAAGGTTAAGGATCCCGTTGCTGGGATAAATTGAAGTTGATGTTCGTTCTAGCCATCCATCTCTCTTGTCAACTGGAACACAAATGGCGTCTACTCCTGCACCGTTACCAGCCAACGCACCATTAATGTAAGCTGCATTGGAAACAGAAAAAGTGCATTACTGAACCGATATACGTCAAGCTTGGGACCATCGGTGAGAGCACATGCGACGAACTCTGGGCTTGCCCATAATTGTACCAATTGATAGCTTATTGGTATCGTCCTCAACTGGTTCTTTTATGGCATCCTGGTAATGCAATATTGTACATTTTATCTTGCATTGGCATCGTACCATCCATTATCTCACTGTTCCTACAGTCGTTTATCTCAATACCACGAAGAATGAACGGAAGTGGCTCAAATCAACGGGTACTTGTGGAAACAAGACAACCGGCATTCTCCCTACTCAAAAATATCCACAGTGCATTTTTTGTTCTTGCTTGACACTGTCCAAAGTGTTATGGTATTGGGCGACCTTTTCTATTGGTTTGTTTACCACTTCAACGACTACGGCTCGTTTGATCACTTTCACTATGCACTCATCGATGGCCCATTCCTGGATTCTGTCATCATGTTCACCGTGCAAATTGTATATTGCTGGAGGGTGTGCCGACTTGGAGGTTGGAGAGTCATACCAGCAGTCGCAGCATTTGCAAGTATCTTGCAACACTAGTGTCAAATCAATGATGTTGATCTGCTTGTGTATAGCTTGCGTTCGTTTCGTGTGTCAGTGGGATATTTGTCGGCATCTATGTGAATTTCTCTTTTTCATCATCTATAACGCCTGACAAGCTATAGAGCGTAGTTGTGGATACGATCAAGTTCAGGAAATCTAGATGGGTTGAAGAGGTTAGTGTTCAGTAATAATGTGAATAATGTTTTGGATAGACCGACCTTTTTAGCTGTGGCTGTTGACGAGTGCTGTTGCTGATACCATAATTACCTGCTCCATGGTGTATCTGGTATGTTCCATTCTAATCCATCTGATTTAATGGGTTCATCACATTCTGAAAGCTGGCAAAACTTCGAAAAGAGAAATCAACCCGTTCCACAATGATTCTGTTGACGCGTGTCTTGTTGATTACATTGGAAACAAATGCTGTTACCGGTGAATGTGGTGAAGGTTGTCAATTTCTGGATATGCTAATCATGTCTTATGCAGCTGTGGTGGCAATTGCACTTGTTCTTACGTTTTTCATTCCACCTCTTCAAGAGCCTGTAAGATATCCTCGTTCTTGCATGTTGTTTCGATGGGCTCAGTTGTATTACTCCTTGCAGAATACCAATGTAAATGTAACACTGTAGGTCCCATTCTAAGCAACCAAGATCTCTACTCACTTGTTGCATTCTAGTGGCTACATCATTGGAAAACTGTATTTCTAAGCACTTTTCCTGTTCGACGACTGCTCATCGCCGTTCTTTGTACAGGTATAGCAATTGTTTCATGGTACTCCTCAATCAACGAACATATTACGAGTCATGTTCGATTAGAGGGACGATGAGCACACTGGGCAGTGGTAGCAGTCGGGATTCCAATCCAGCGCAGCTTTCCACGATACGGTTCAATGACTCAAGAACGTTCATGGAGACACCATTGCATGGCAACTCCCAAGCTGAATTGAGCAAACATAATCACAAGAAAAACAGGCAAAACTCATTGGAGATGGAGGTAAATATTGGTTCCCCTAACATAGTATGAGTACTGTGTACAAACAGTTGTAGATGTAGGACGAAAAATATTCTGCTTATGACACTATGAGCCAGAACCTGAAGCATATCAACTGGGACCAATATTTTATACAAAAAATGAATATAAACAACAAGCAATATTATCTATAAGCAAGAAGAAAGAAATCTACAGACTAGGAGGTGGGATCCTGCTAATTCAATGCCTCTTGATCTAATGAATGATCAGTCAATAAACAAAGGCATTGGCAGTGATAATAAGACATACCATCCTATCTTCATTAGTATTAGTACAAAAATATGAACTGAGATGTCACAGTAAATTGTGAATGGCTAAACCTAGTACAAAAATATGAACTACAGAGTCATAGTAAGTAGCGAGTCTATTGATGATAGTATAAAATCTCACCTCAGACAGATTGTAAATAGCTAAGGAATAGGAATAGTGGGGGCAAGGTATTAATTGATGGTCCAACACTACTGTAGTGCTGGTGATATATATTTATACCAATGACCTCATAATATTTTACTCTTTCTTATTTTTCTCCAAACTTTCTCTAGGGATATTCCACTTTTACTTTGCCAGATACTCAAAGAATAGTATATATATATAGAAAAGTTTTTATTATATCTCAGCCATCTACTTTGTTAAGTGATGTTTGAGATACTCTCATTACTTTAGGTTATGGGCCTAGTGGTCTAAAAGAGTATTAACATATTGACAAAGTATTTTCTAAGAACTTCTTTTACCTTTTGTCATTCCTTCCCTTTGATTCCTAATTGAATACCAATATGATGTACTCTAGCCATCATTTTTATTTTTTCTTATTCATATCAAATTTTCTCCCTAGTAACATATGTAGGAATGCCCAATGATGGGGGTAAGGAAAAGTTTTATGTGGGGAATTTGTGGTTCGGATGAAATAATCAGTGTGCTTTACTATTCTTATAAAAGTGGGAAGTATTGAGTTAGAAAGTCAGAATCTCTAAGTCATTCCACAATTGTGCATAATCAAGTAGGTACTGGAGAGGTGATCAAATATGAAAGGAAGCACTCATAAGATAGCAAATGCTTGTAATTTAGAGACTAAAATGAAAAAAAAAAATGTTTTTAGTTTTCACTCAAGAGCATTCTTACTAGTTGGATCTCAAAGGTATGCATTCTTCTCACACCATAACACTACTATCTAAGGTACTAGTCTAGTAGGCTGGCTCACTGTTAATATAGCAGTCCTACCTAGATCTTACCTTGCTCTTATATAAGCTTACTCTTAACTGACTGTACAGTTGGCAACTTTCTCCAAAAACATGTAGCAAGTGGTTTAGCTCCTAGTCCAAGTGAATGCCCAAGTTTTCCTTTAGAGTAGATATTCCTCAAGGGAAGTTTTATAAAAGAGAATAAAAAGAAAAAGAGTTTTTAGTTACTCAAGTTGAGTTTTAGCTCTAGAGTAATGAAGGGCAAAGATAGAGGTTCTTCTATATTTGGAATACTGATCAGAACTGATGCACAGTCTCTGATAGTATTCTTATTATAATGTCACAAACTTCATTTGGCCATAACTCCATGAATACTTGCATGATTCCCACAGTCTAAGATACATCTGAAAGTCCTCATGAGGACCTTTCAAACGATGCCCAAAATGTGCCAAATCAATCAGTACTCATCAAGATATCAGTTAATCAGTACTGGTCACTAATTGGCAGATATTTCAGGAACCACCAAACACAGACATTTGCTTCCACATGTACATGGAAGCTCTCTTCAATACACTTCTGACAACCATAAATAGACCATAGGGTGATAAGATTCTGTGGAGATACAAAAACCTTAAGGTTTGGCATAACACTGATCTATTACCCATAAATAGATATCAATCCTTGAACACAAACAAAGACTGCTCCTTTTATGGTTAGGTTATCACTATTTCAGACACAAAAGGACTGCCATATGTAGAACAATAGGTAGTAAACATGTGATGCTCTGTCCAGGTGCACAGACCATCTCATTTATGTATATAAGGCTTTTTAGTCTGAGGATTAAACCTCAGACTTAACAACATCTTTTGTTGCTTATCTACTTCACATTTTTGAGCCTTTTGAAGAACACCTTCAACAATCACAAACTAGTAAGTGACCATTTGTGATATATAAACTAAGGGTCAGCTACTGGGTGACATTATTATTAGGGGAAATTTTTCTAAGGTCTAGTTCACTCTTGAAAGCATTTCTAGAGAGAAGTCTATTTTATAGATATAATATGAAACTATCCAGAAAGCTTTATGAGGTACTGATAGTAATGATCATAGCCATTACTCCACTGCTTGAATAGTGTTCATGAATACATGACTAGACTTCTAGTAATTATATCTGGAGAGCCAATTCTCTTTCAAGAACTGTATTATCACAAATGGTCACTTACTTGTTTATAATTGATTGAGTAGAAGTTCTCAAGAGCTTGGTAGCAGAGTAGAATAAGCAACAGAAGATGTTGTTAAGTTTGAGGTCTAATCTTCAGACTAGGAAGTTTTATATACATAAAAGGATAGTCTATGTACCTGTCATAAATTGTGACATAAGAACTTTTCTTTTCTTTTCTATTTTTAGAATAGACTTACATAATCAGGGAAGTCACATGAGAGGTCACATGATCAGTCACATGACATATCACATTTGATGTCACATGATCACCATGGGAAAGTAGTGCACAGACCAAGTAGAATAGATATAAGTAGTGTACTCAAATCCAGTGGGAACTCTAACGAGTTCTCTTTGTCTACTCTGACTTAGAGTTGGGATCCGCCTACCTAAGTTACTTGGGTGACTGTTCCTTACAGTACCTAGATAGAGTATTACATGTTCTACTGCCTATTGTTCTACATATGGCAGTCCTTTTTTGTCTAGAATAGTGATAACTTAACCATAAAAGGAGTAGTCCTTGTTTGTATTCAAGGATTGATGTGTATCTATAAGTAATAGATCAGTGTTATGCCAAACCTTGAGGTTCTTATATCTCAACAGGAACTTATCACCCTATGGTCTGTTTATAATTGTCAGAAGCATATCAAAGAGAGCTTTCATGTACATGTAGAAGCAAACATCTACATCTGGCAGTTCCTGAGATATCTGCTAATCAGTGTCCAGTACTGATTAACTGATATCTTGATGAGTACTGATCACCTTGACATATTTTGGGCATTATTTGAAAGGTCTTTTTAAGGGCTTTCAGAAGCATTCAAGACTGTGTGAATCATACAAGTATTCATGGAGATATGGCCAAATAAAGTTTGTGACATATATATTATAATTATTATGTCTTGACTATCACTTATATTGCCAAAATTGATTGTCTAACATGATACTGAGACTTATCTATTTTATTGTAAATAGTTCAATACTTGTCTTGTATATAAAGTATTCATTTGTAGATCCTAAGACCAGTTATTTCTTTGGTTTTAAATACATATATTTTTGTATTTTTTCTTGAACATTCAATCTTAGTTGTTTCTACCTAGCCTTAGTCTAGTATCTTTTACATGCTTTCAAAAACACATCTGTATTTAGTTTTGACACACATATAACAATTCATATTTACTTGACATACCAAAATGAGCTCAAACACACCTACTCCAATATCTAATGTTATTGTTATCCTTCTAAGCAGTCTACTAGTACTTCTCCAATTCACTGATGATACTCTCTTTGATAGAATAAACTGGTTTGCATAGAAAGATTGAATCATTCTATTTACTCAATTATATGGTCTAACAGGATACTGTAAGAGAATAGTAAGAGAACTCTAATAACACCATCCTTGGTGAGATACCTAGTGTCATGAATCATCCAATTCCCTCTAAGTCAATATTTATTCTCTTTTATTTAATTATATAATGTAGTTGGATTAGTAAATAAGGACAAATAATTCAACATGTATAAGTAGTATACACAATCCAGCGAGGACTCTAACAAGTTCTTTTTGTCAAACTCTAATAAAGAGTGGATGTCATAAATTGCCCACCCAAACCAAAAATAGTATAGCTAGAGGGATGGGAAGAACAAGAGTTATTCTCGGATGGACTAGATGAAGGATTCTAATTATAGAAAAGGGATAAGATAAGATAAGATCACATGACCTGGTCATATGACTTGTCATATGATGGAGTCTTCTAGAAGATTTGGTAGTTACTTAAGCATACACATAGACAAATAGAAATTGTGTATAAGTAGATAGTACAATCCACCAAAGAAACTCCATCAAGTTTTCTTCGTTTATCTCTAACATTGAGTGTGATAAGACAGTCACCACGACTTACTTGTCATTACATTAGAACTTGATACCACTTTATCTGTACCGCTCATCATGAGCCCTATACATCCATTTCCCTCTACTCTCACATCGTCCTTGGTACGCTGGTCATCACAACCAATGACCACTACAATATAGCCAGGCCCTAGGCTTAAGAGGACTCACCAAGGAGTTTAGATCTTGGAGGTGGATAAGATAGGACCAAGCTCAGGCCCTACCTTGAGACCAGACCTGACAACTAAGTGGGCTCATTAATATACTTGTCCTTCTTTGTATTATAAACCTTATACTGGGAGCTCATTGTAGTTCCTACACACAGAGGAGTGACAGTCGTTTCTTAGGAAGCTGTCTAGTTTAGGGGTTCACATCTTTGTGACAATAGTCTAACCCTATTACCAGGGCAGTAGTCAGTAAGAAAGTAGGAACCTAGCTGGGAGAAGGCGCGCTCCCTAGTAGGCATAAAAAATAAGTTCAGAAGAAGACAATCGATCCTCATACGAGGAAACAACAACAGAAGAAGAAGATGATTGGAACAACGATATGTCCCACCACCCATCATTGTAGGGCCAACACCCCCAACAACAACAACAACAGGAGGAGGCTGGCATCACCATGGACCAGATCCTCTAATATCTTGCTCAACATACTATGGCGATTGAGCAACTTCTATTGTGGGAGCAGACATAAGGGGAGGCAACAAAGCCTCTATTGTTTGATGGTGAGAGGGAGAAGATAATAGGGTTCATCAACACCTGTTGCCTATATATCAGCATGAGGATGAAGGGGAGTAGCGAGGAAGAAAAAATATCGTGGGTATTAACATATGTGCAGGGAGGAGTAGTGGAAGTATAGAAAGAAAATGTGTTAGAGAAAAAAAGGCAGAGAGTGTTGGTGGTGGAAACAGTAGAGGAACTATTCACAAAGATGAGGGAGGAGTTCAGGGAGTTCAATGAGGAATCAAGGAAGGTAGACGAATTGAGGATGCTAGAGCAGGGAGGTCTGACATGTGACAAGTATGTCCAAATTTTCAAGAAAGTATCAAGAGGAAGTGGCTACAAAGAAAGACTCCTCGTAGAAGAATTCAAAAGAGGATTGAATGGGAACATCAGAAGGAGGCTGGTGGAGACAGAATTTCCCCCAGCAACAATCAATGAATGGTGGGAGAGGGCAGTAAGGTTGGACAGAAACCTGAGGCAGAGCAAGGCAGAAGAGAAGGTGTTGGTGGGAAAGGGAGCAGCACAGGTGGCTAGGCCACCAGAAGTGCAGCTGTCCAGAGGGTTCAGACCCTCCTGGAACAATGGAAACCAGGGAGGTTTTCATAGAGGATATAGAGGAGGATTTTGTGGAGATTTGAGGAGAAGAGAAGGATAACAAGGGGCCTGGGACCCCAATACAATGGATGTGGACAGAGGATGGAGAGGAGATCAGAGGTGTTTCAACTGCAGAATATTTGGGCACATGGCCCGACATTGCAGAAATCGAAAGGAGGTTAGAGGAGGGACACAGGAGGCGTCAAAAGATCAGGAAGACCAATAAGCCCTTGGCTGGCCTCCCAAAATAAATACAGTATATTGTATGAACAAAATGACATGGACTCTGATTGCTGTACTGAGAGGGAAGTGAAACAGACACTCAAACCATTAAGAGAAGTTTGGCTCAATGTTGGACTGGAAAGAGTAAATACCCATGAAGGGGTGTCATTAAAAGCATTGCTAGACAGTGGGGCAACAGGCCTATTCATGAGCAAAAAACTAGCAGAAAGGTAAGGCTTTAAGCTAGAAAAATTGGATAAGCCAATAAAAGTGAGGAATGTAGATGGGTGTGACAATAAGGGAGGGTCGATAACCCATGAGGTGGAAGTTAACCTGTACTACAGGGGACATGTAGAATGAGTAAGAATGGATATATGTAAGCTGGAGAAGACAGAAATAATCCTGGGGATGCCATGGCTTGCGACACATAACCCAGAGATAAACTGGGAAACAGGAGAAGTGAAGATGACCAGGTGTCCACCCCTGTGTGGTCGAACACCTGAGAAGAAAGTAATGAAGAGGAAGCAGATAATGGAGGAGAACAAGAAAGATCTAAGGTGGACCATGGAAGAAAGAGAAAGGAGAGAGGAAATCAAGGAGGATCATAGAAAAGTGGAGGAGCTGGTGCCCAGACGCTTCCACAAATGGAAAAAGGTGTTTGGAAAAGTTGAGTCTAAGTGAATGCCAACCCAAAAACCTTGGGATCACACCATTGACCTCAAAGAAGACTTTGTGCTGAGAAAAGGATGAATCTATCCTCTATCTAGAACAGAAAAGGAGGAAGTACAGGCGTTTGTAGAAAGCCAACTGAAGAAGGGCTATATTAGACCTTTGAAATCCCCACAGACATTGCCAGTACTATTTGTACCTAAAAAGGATAGAAAGAGGAGGATGGTACAAGACTATCGCTATGTGAACAAAGAGACAATCAAGAACAGTTACCTCTTACCCCTAATATTGGAACTAATAGATAGTATGGGAACTAAGAAGGTGTTTACAAAGATGGACTTACGATGGGGCTATAACAACGTCTGAATCAAGGAAGGAGATGAATGGAAGACGGCGTTCACAACGCACCTAGGATCATTTGAGCCAACAGTAATGTACTTTGGGCTCACAAACTCACCAGCAATCTTCCAGGCTATGATGAATGACCTCTTTAGGGACCTGATCAACAAAGGGGATGTAGCAACCTTCATTGACAATATATTAGTGGCAACGGAAACAGAGAAAGAACACGACGAGATAGTAGAAGAGGTACTGAGATGACTAGAGGAAAATGACCTCTATGTGAAACCAGAGAAGTGTGTATAGAAGATCAGAGAAATAGGATTCCTGGAAGTAATAATAGGACCAGAAGGGTTCCAAATGGAAAAGGAAAAGGTAGAGGAAGTCATGAACTGGCCAACACTGCAGTGTATCAAGGATGTACAAAAGTTCCTGGAACTGGCAAACTATTACTGACAATTTGTCAAAGACTTCACCAAAATTACCAAGCCACTACACCAGTTAGTCAGAAAAGAGGAAAAGTGGAAGTGGGAAAGAAAGCAGGAGGAAGCATTTGCCCAACTTAAAGAAATCTTCACAACTAAACTGGTACTGGTGTCAGGACCCACAGGACAATCCCGGATCCCCCTCAGAGGGTATGAGGTTAAAGATGAGGAGAACTCGACAGAGTTCCCTCTATGAATTGCCTAGCTATTTATATAATTACAAGTGGCTATGCTAAGGCTATTCTAAGAGAGATCACAGTATCTATTAGCTACCATCTGTCAAG
>Ga0153955_100408_pt1 | contig 22689 bp, 25 predicted proteins | sample TSFL039MetaG_FD_104744 | JGI IMG/M metagenome (GOLD analysis project Ga0153955, IMG submission 104744) | Attine ant fungus gardens microbial communities from Florida, USA - TSFL039 MetaG | ecosystem: Host-associated > Fungi > Mycelium > Unclassified | place: USA: Florida, Wekiwa Springs...
CAGTAGAACATGTGATGCTCTGTTCAGGTGCACAGACCATCATTTCCTGTATATAAGGCTTCATAGTCTGAGGATTAGACCTCAGACTTAACAACATCTTTTGTTGCTTATTCTACCTTGCTTTGAGAACCAAGAACTCTTCAATCACAAACTTAGTAAGTGACCTTTTGTGATAATAGTACTTTGGCTATCACTTCAAAAAAGAGATCTTTATTCTAATCACCTTCTTAAGGATGCAGCAATATTCCTTTGCATAGACTGATCACAATAGACCAGTAGCACGAAGTATATAGTCTGAAGAAGTTGTACAGGTAGACTACTGAGCACTACTCAATTGCAAGGTCTAAGCTAGTACCTGAACTTGGTCCTAGCTGTTCACCTCTGGGGTCTAAACTTCCCAGTCAGTCCACTTAAGCCTGTGACCTGGCTATAAGGAAGTTGGGAGTGATCTAAGCCAATCATATACCAAGAGAGTGATGAGAGTCAAGTTGAACAAGGATTGAGGTGATCAGTATTCTAGAAGTGTAAACTGTAAGGAATGGTCATCCAAGTAACTCAGGTAGGTGGATTCCAACTCTAAGTCAGAGTAGACAAAGAGAACTCATTAAAGTCCCCGCTGGATTTGAGTACACTACTTATATCTATTCTACTTGGTCTGTGCACTACTTTCCCATGGTGATCATGTGACATCAATGTGACATGTCATGTGACCTCCCATGTGACATCCCTGATTATGTATGTCCATTCTAAAAATAGAAAGTAAAAATAGAAAAGAAAAAGTTCTTATGTTACAGTTTATGACACCACCTCCCTCTCAAGGTTCTTTGTCCCAAGGAAATTTTTCTCCTTTACAATTTGTTCTCCATGTCCTTTATATTTCCCATCTCTTCTTCTTCTTCTTCTAACTCCTTCATCTGTAAGAATGAATTTTGACTAACTTTTGCAAATGGATTTTGTTTTCATTGCCTCTAATTCTTTTCTAACCTCCTCTAATATTCCTGTTCATACTTCTTGTCTCCCCATCTATATAACATTTTGGCTGTATACCTTCCTGGTATTTCTTAACTAAAAGTCTTTCTATCTTCTTCAATATCTTGTCTTCTTGCTTCTTCTTCCTCTTCTCTACTATATTTTCTCTCAAATTCATCTACCACTTCCATTGCATTCTTGAGATTTTCCTTGTTCTCCCAAGTGTCTTCTTCTGCTGTACATTCTTTCCACTGTACTAAATATTTTTCTCTCTCTCTTACCCATCACTTATTCATAATTTTCTCCATTTCCTATTCTTCTTCTTTTTCAATTACCATGGGTTGTGGCATCTCCTTTCTTTGTCCTTCTACTTGGCTAGTATACTTCCATACTCTACTAACATTTACTACTAGATGTATTTTAATACTGTTTGGTAATTCCAGCTCAATTGCATTTGTTGAGATAATTGCTTTAACCTTATAAGGCCCAATGAATCTTTCTGTTAGCTTTTCTGTTCCTCTACCAACCATCTGATACTTGAGGTCCTTTGTGCTGAGCAGTACAAGATCTCCTACTTGATACTTCTCTGCTTCTCCCCTATGTCTGTCTGTATATTTCTTCATATCCTCTTGCGCTTTAACCAGTGCTGCTTTGGCTTTTCTCTGTATCTCCTACATTCTTTCCACAAATTTATTGGCTTTCTCAAACTTCCCCTTCTTTCTAAGCTCAAATTCCATTCTAGGGTCTTGTCCATTATTTGCTTTGAAGGGTAACACCTTAGTTCCTATGTGTACCTTATTGTTGTAGGCAAATTCTACTGTACCCAGCCATTCTGGCTATTGCTCCTGTCAATGATCAATGAACATCCTAAGATATTGTTCCAGTTCTTGATTCATCCTTTCTGTCTGACCATCTGTCTGTGGGTGGAATGCTGTCGATAACTTACTGTCTATCCCTAACATAGCATTAAGCTCCCTCATTACTCCTGCTGCAAATTGTGGTCCTCTATCTGAGATTATGCTTTCTGGCAAGCCATGTAACTTCCAGACATTATCCCTGAATAATCATATCAGTCCTCCTGCTGTTGTTTTCTCTGTAGTTGGAATAAAATATGCCATTTTTGTTAATCTATCAACAACCACTAAGATTGAGTCATATCCCTGAGCTAAAGGCAGCTTGGTGATGAAGTCTGCTGATATATGACTCCATGGCTTCTCTGAAATAGAATTTGGCATTAGTTTGTCAGTAGGTGCTTGTGTTTAATTCTTATTTTGTTGGCATGCATCACAGCCCTCCACATATTGCTTTACTTTTCGACTCACTCCTGGCCACCAGAAATTTCTAGTTACCAACTCTGTTGTCTTCTACTGCCCCCCATATCCTCTTACAGGCATGTCATGGTATAGCCTGATTATCTCTGCTCTCAGCAATTCATTCTTAGGTACATATACCTTTCCCTCCTTAAGCATTAGTCCTTCATGTTCTCTCTATTCTTTATCTCTTAACATTTTGACTCCCGCTTTCTTCATCTCTTCTACTGCTTTGATGACTTCATCATCTTTCACCTTACTTTTTCTTATTTTGTTCAAGATGTCCACTCTTTCGATCACTACTTCTGATACTTCTGTTGCTCTAACTTCTAGCTATTCTCTTTTTACCAACGTCTGCTTCTCATTGTCTTTCTCTACTTCTACCTCCCAATCTGGTCTCCTACTAAGTCTATCTGCCTTCTCCATTTTTCTTCCTGGCACATGTTTTAAAATAAAGTTGAATCTAGATAAATAGAGTGCCCATTTTGCTTGTTGTCTATTTAACTTTTGGTTACTCATAAAGTATTCTAGATTTTTATGGTCCAACCAAATCTCAAACTTTCTCTTTGCGCCCTCCAGGAAGTGCCTCCAGGCTTTCAAACATCTTATCACTGCTAACATTTCCTTGTCATGTATTTCATAGTTGCGTTCTATTTCATTTAATGACTTAGAAATATAAGCGACTGGTTGCCATTTGCCATCCTCACATTTAATAGAGAGTACTCCTCCAGTAGCAAAGTTAGAAGCATCTGCTTCCACTCTGAACTCCTTGTCTAAGTCTGGTGCTACTGGTAAAGGTCTTATGGTAAATATTTCCTTCATCTGTTTGAATGCCTTTTGTTGAGGTTCCTCTCACTTCCACTTCTCTTCCTTTCATGTCAACATATTCAAAGGCTTTGGGATTGCTGCAGTTTCTCACAAACTGCCTATAATAATTGGCAAGTTCTAAGAACTTTCTAACATCCCTAACCATTTTTGGCACTGGCCAACTCAGTACTCCCTCCACCTTTTCTTCTTCCATCTCAATCTTTCCTTGACCCATTACTACTCCCAAAAAGTTTACTTTGTTTGTTTTCCATGTACACTTTTCTAGTTTTACATACAAGTCATTCTCCTCTAGTCTCTTTAATACCTCTTCCACAATTTCATCATGTCCTTCCTCACTATCTATCCCCACCAATACATCATCTACAAATACTACCACCTTCCCTTCATTTATGAGATCTCTCATAATCTCATTCATCATCCCCTGAGATGTTGCTAGTGAGTTTGTCATTCCAAAGAACATCATCACAGGCTCAAATGACCCCACATGTGTAGTGAAGGCTGCTTTCTACTCACCTCCTTCCTTTATCCACACGTTGTTGTAACCCCACCAGAGATCCATTTTTGTAAATAGTTTCTTATTGCCCATGCTATCTACTAAGTCTGTAATTAATGGCAGAAGATAGTTGTTCTTAACTGTCTGCTTGTTTAATCTCCTGTAGTCCATTACCATGTGTTTTCCATTATCTTTCTTTCCTACAAAGAATACTGGAGAAGTTTGTGGCGACTTTGATGGTCTGATGTACCTCTTTCTTAGATGATTGTCTATAAACTGTTGAACCTCTTCTCATTCATTTCTCAACAATGGATACACCCTGGCTTTGCTAGCCTTGAAATCCTTTTTGAGATCTATGGCATAATCCCAAATCTTTCTCATTGGCATTCTTTCTGACTCTACTTTTCCAAATACTTTCAACCACTGATGAAACCTCTGAGACCATTGCTTCTACCTTTCTGTAGTCTAACTCCATTTCCTTCTCTCTTCTCCAATCTTTCTTTTCATCTACTGCCCATCTGATTCTTTCTATTTCATCTCCCTGTGTCTTCTTCTTCTCTTGCCTCCTTCTTCTTATTTCTGGGCCCATTTCTTTCTTGCCCATATACCGTCCACAAATAGATGGACACCTTGTCATCTTGACCTCTCCTTTTTCCCAGTTGATCTCTGGGTTGTGTGCTTGTAACCAGAGCATGCCCAATATTACCTTTGTCTTTCCCAAGTCACATATGTCCATCCAAACTCTCTCTATATGCCCTTTGAAGTATATGTTCATTTTTACTTCATGGGTAATTCCTGTCCCATCTACATTTCTAACTTGTATCAGCTTGTCTAACTTTATCAATCTGAAGCCTCTTCTCTGTGCACATTTTTTGCTCATAAAGAGCCCTGTTGCTCCACTATCTAGCAATGCTTTCACTATCACTCCCTCATGGGTATTGACCTTTTCTACTCCTATACACATCCACACCTCTCGTAACCCTCTCAATGTCCTTCTGACTTCTCTCTGCCCCTTCTGCACTGTTTTCTGGTTGACAGCTCCTGCCACTTTCTCTAGATCAGTGATTCTAGCCCTCCCCTTCTGGGCCCTAGGCACTGATTGTTCTAATCTTCTACCCCAGTTCTACCACAGTACTTTCTTTCCTGTCCTATAGAGTGGATAGAACACTTCTCCTCTCTCGTTTCTTTTCACCTTTCCTTCTATTACTGCATCTTTGCCTCCACATGTACTACACTTCAGTCTTTCTGCTCTACTACCTTTTGCCTTCTCTTCTCTCCAATTCCAGGCCTCTTTGCAACTTTCACACCATATATTGCTCAACTGCACCTTCTCCAGGAAACCCTGCCCCCTGTTTTCCTGAGTCTTTGTTCTTTTGTAGTTGCATCCCCTACATTCTACAAAGGTTACCATCTCTTTCCTCATCGTCCATCCTTTTATACTCATCACTGCTCTTCTTGGGGGCAGTCCCTTCACTCCACTATGTTCTTACATCTTTCTCCACACTTCTGGTGCCGGTGCTTCTTCCTCTTCTCTCTTTATATCTCTCATTTTTGGACACTCCTACTTCTTGTGTCCTTCCTCCCCATACTTGAAGCATTGCATCTTTTCTTCCACCATCTCTTGTCTCCTCACTTCTCTCACTCCACATTGCATTACTCTGTTTGTCAACACCTCGAATCTATTTCCTCCTTCCTTCTTCTTTTTATCCCTTCTTCCCTTGCTCCTACAGTTCTTGGCCAAGTAACCAAACTGCTGACATTCCCAACCTTTTCTTCCCTCTTTTCCTTCCAACTCTTTTCTTAGCTTGGCGAGTACTTGCTGTTGTTTGAGCAGACTACTCATGGTTGTACACTTTCAAAGACATGGTGTTATTTTCTTTGGAAGGGGGGGTTGTATTTGTGTATAAAAAGGGTTTTATTGTTGCTGGTTACTGACCTCTCTTTTTCGGCTGACTATTGACTGACTACTTATGTCTGCTGGGGTGCAAAATCTTCACCCAGCCAGGTACCTACTGCCTTACTAACTACTGCCCTAATACTAGGGTTACACTATCACTTCTCAGGAAAAATCCCTATTCTAATTGTCTTCTTAAGGATGTAACAATGTTCCTCTGTGTGTACTAGTCATAATGAACTAGTAGCATAAGGCTGATAAAGTGAAAAGTTTACAAGTAATCTACTAAGCACCACCTGTTGTCAGGTTTGGTCTATGTGTGCACTCAGGTATAGTGCCCACAGTCCACCTCCAGGGTCTAAACTTTCTGGTCAGTCTACTTAAGCCTATGGCCCAGCTATAGGGAGGTTGGGAGTGATCTGAGTTGATTACACACCAAGGGAACAATAAGAGTAAGTGTAACAGGGATCAAGGCAATCAGTGTCTGGATGTGAAAACAAGTTCTCGTGTAAGGAACGGTCACCCAAATAACTCAGGTAGGTGGATCCCAACTCTAAGTCAGAGTAGACAAAGAGAACTCGTTAGAGTTTCCACTGGATTAGAGTATATTACTTATATTTATTCTACTTGGTCTGTGTACTACCTTCCCATGGTGATCATGTGATATCAATGTGACATGTCATGTGACCTCCCATGTGACTTCCCTGATTATGTATGTCCATTCTAAAAATAGAAAGTAAAAATAGAAAAGAAAAAGTTCTTGTGTCACAATTCATGACATAAACAAGTTCTAGTGTAAAGAATGGTTACCTAAGTAACTCAGGTAGGCAGCTTCCAACTTTAAGTCAGAGTAGACAAAGAGAACTCATTAAAGCTCTTACTAATTGGTTCAGCTACTTATACATAAATATGTGTTTACAAGTATTTGCCTAACTACTTTTATCCTGTATATCCCTTTTGAGTCTAAATGTCCCATGCGTATTCAATATTACATAAGAAAAGAAAAAGAAAAAGAAATAAAATAATCTGCCACCACAGATCATCTAGCTCGTCTGCTATTGTATAACAATCTATATTTTTTACTTGCAATAATTGATCTAACTTGATTAACCTATAACTCTCTGTTTGAGCTAATACTTTGCTCATAAATAATCTCTGTTGTTCCACTATTAAGTAATGCCTCTACTATTTTTCCTTTGTGAGTGTCTATCTTTTTGATACCCACATTAATTCATACTTCTCTTAGAGGCTTGAAAGTTTGCCTCACTTCTCTTACTCTCTCCTCTTGTACTATCTTTTAATTGGCAGTTCCTATCAGTTTTTTTGCTTTCATTCTCGTTATGAATTAGTGATTCCAGCTCTCTCCTTCTGGGCCCTAGGTACTGACTATTTCAATTTTCTATCCAATTCTACCAAGGTGTTTTCTTTCTCATTTCTTTCTACTACTCCTTCTATTATTGCATTCTTTTCTTTATATGCACTGTACTTCACTCTTTCCACTCTTCCTACTTTTGCTTTCTCCTCTTTTTGATCCCATACTTTCTTGCATCCCTTGCACTACATATTGCTCAACTGCCCTTTACTCAAAAAACTCTGTCCCTTACTCAAAAAACTCTGTCCCTTACTCAAAAAACTCTGTCCCTAGTTCTCTTAAGTTTTCATCCTCTTGTAGTTATACCCCTTACATTCTACAAAGGAAACTATCTTCCATTGTATCATCTACTCTTCTATACTTATAACTACTCCTCTTGGAGATGATTCTCTCTTCCCACAGTGTTCCTTTACTTTCTTCTAGTGATAGTACCTCCTTTTTTCTTCTCCTTCTTATTATTCTCTTTTTCTCTATGATAATCTCACTTTTTGTGTCCCATTCTCCAACATTAAAAATACTGTACCTTCTTCACCTCCATTTTCTGCCTCCTCACCTTCCAAGCTTCATATTTATTATTCTACTCAACAACACTTCAAACTTATTTTAGAAAACTGGTTTTTGTCATGAATTACCCAATTTCCTCTAAGTCAATATTTATTTTCTTTTTCTTTTTCTTTTCATTTAATTATGTAATATAGTCAGATCAGTAAATAAGGACAAACAATTGGACATGTATAAGTAATATACACAATCCAGCAAGAACTCTAACAAGTTCTCTTTGTCTACTCTGACATAGAGTGCAATTTGGATTAAGATTACACAGCCTCAACTAAGAGTCGTTACAGTTTTCCTTTTTTCTCCTCTTCACCTTTGTACCTTTGGGGAATGTGCCTAAACTTTCTACATTATCTACATAATCCCTTCTCTCCCCTCTAGCTCTATTCTTAGTTTAGTGAGGGCATGCCTTTCATTAAGCATAGTGCTCATAAGTTTGTTGAATTGATCTAAAGACATAATGTAGTATTTCCAAACAGAAAATTTATAAAAAGAAAAATATATTTACTAAGAGTATGTCGTTTTCTTTAAAAGGCTTATACTATGTCTGTTGGAGTACACAAATCTTTTTCTAACCAGGTACCTACTGCCCTACTAACTATTATCCTAATAATAGGGTAGACTATTACCTTATGGAAAAGATCTCTACTTTAACTGCCCTCTTAAGAATATGACAGTATTCTTTTGCATAGACTATTTACAATAGACTTATAGTACAAAGTTAATAACAAGAAAAAGATTACAAGTAACTAACAAGTACTACTCAATTGTAAGGTCAGGTTTCAGATATAATACCTGAGCTTGGTACTATGCTTTTACTATTAGTCCTTAACTAACTAACAAGTCTCTTTCAACTTAGGGCCTAGCTATGTTTTAGTAGTTGTTGATCATAGTGATTAACATACTAAGAACTGTAAGAGAGTAAGTGTGTTATGAAACAGCAAGCGAGCTAGAGGATCTGTGGTGGCAGATTATTTTATTTCTTTTTTTTCATTTATTATGTAATAATGTGAAGTGCGCAGGATATTATGACTCAAAAGGAATCTGTGAGATAATTTAAGTAGACAAATACAAGTAAACACCAATTTGTATATAAGTAGCTAGGTCAATTAGTGAGGACTTTAATGAGTTCTCTTTGTCAACTCTAATAAAGAGTGTGCACTCAAGTTAACCCTGACTTGAGTTCACTACACTAGAACTTGTTTACATATCTAAAGTACCAATTGCCTCAATCATTGCTCATTCTTACTCTCATACATTTGACCCTTGACCAGTGATCAACTCCGATCACTAGTCATCTCCATACATAGCCAGGCCACAGGCTTAAGTGGACTGACTGGAAAGTTTAGACTCCGGAGGTGGATGACTGGGACCATACCTGGGCCCCAGTGTAGACCAGACCTTACAACCAGGTGGGCTCATTAAATTACTTGTACTTCTTTTACTTTATCAGCTTTGTGCTACTAGTCCATTGTGATTAGTACACATAGAAGAATATTGTTGCACTCTTAAGGAGACGATTAGCATAGGGATCTTCCCTGTGAAGTGATAGTGTAACCCTAGTATTAGGGCAGTAGTTAGTAGGGCAGTAAGAACCTGGCTGGGGAAAGACTTGCACCTTAGCAGATGTAAGTAGTTGGTAAATAGTCAGCCAAAGAACATTGGTTAGTAAAACCCACAAATACACATACTCCTCATATACAACAAACCTAGCCCCTTCAAGTACACCATGCAATGTCCTTAGAGGTATACAACAACATCCTAAGCAAAATGCTCAACACTCAGCAAGCACTCACCAAAATGAAATCTGAGTTAGAAGGAAGAGAAAGGAGAAAGTGCTGGGAATGTAAGCAGTTTGGCCATTTGGCCAAAGACTGCAGGAACCAGGAAGGAAAGGGAAAAGAAAAAAAGAAGTTGATGAATAGATTCAAGGCCCTGGCAAGCAGGGTAATGCAGTGTGGCATGAAAGATGTGAGAAGGTAAGAAATGGTAGAAGAGGCGGCGCCATCACCAAATGTATGGAAGAAAGTGCGAGAACATTGTGGTGCAAAAGGTCTGCCTCTAAGAGGAGTGAGGATGACCATAGAAGGGTAGACTACAAGATGGGAAGTAGTGACATTGGTGGAGTGCAGGAGATGTGACTATAAGGGGACAAAAACTCAGAAGAACTAGGGGCAAGGATTCCTAAGTAAGGAGCAGCTGTGTAATATGTAATGTGGAGGATACAAAGAAGCATGGAATTGGAGAGACAGAGAGGTGGCAGGCAGAAGAGCAGAGAAAGTAAAGTGTGGTGCATGTGGAGAAAAGGATGCAGTAATAGGGAAAGTAGAAAAGAACAAAAAAGAGGAAGTTTTCTGTCTGCCTTGCAGGACAGAAAAGAAAACACCATGGTGGAATTGGGGCAGGAAGTTGGAATGATCAGTGCCTAGGGCCCAGGGGAAGGGGCTGGAATCACTGATCCAGAGAAAAGGCAGAGGGAAGTCAGAAGGACCTTGAAGGGTCTGCAGAAGGTGTGGATGCAGATAGGAGTGGAGAAAATTGACATCTATGAAGGAATATCAGTGAAAGCATTGCTAGATAGTGGGGCCACAGACCTCTTCATGAGCAAGAAGTGTGCAGAAAGGGAAGCCTTCAAGTTGATAAAGTTGAAAAAGCTGATATTAGTAAGAAATGTAGACAGTACAGAAAATAGTGGAGACGTAATTCTACATGAAGTAGAAGTAAACCTATACTTCAAGGGACATGTAGAAAGAGTAAGGATGGATGTATGTGACCTGGGGAAGACAGAAGTAATATTGGGAATGCCTTGGCTACAAACATATAATCCAGAAATAGATTGGGAGAAAGAGGAGGTCAAATATCACAAATGGTTACTTACTTGTTTGTGATTGATTGGGTTATGATATCTCAAGAGCTTGGTAGCAGAGTAGAATAAGCAACAGAAGATGTTGTTAAGTCTAAGGTCTAATCCTCAGACTATGAAGCCTTATATACAAGAAATGATGGTCTGTGCACCTGGACAAAGCATTACATGTTCTACTGCCTATTGTTCTACATATGGCAGTTCTTTTGTGTTTAAAATAGCGATAACTTAACCATATAAGGGGCTGTCCTTGTTGTGTTCAAGGATTGATGTGCATCTATGGGTAATAGATCAGTGCCATGCCAAACCTTGAGGTCCTTGTATCTCCACAGGATCTTATCACCCTAAGGTCTATTTATGGTCATCAGAAGTGTATTGAAAAGAGCTTCCATGTGCATGTGGAAGCACATGTCCGCATTTGGCGGTTCCCGAGATATCTGCCAATCAGTGTCCAGCACTGATTAACTGATATCTCAATGAGTATTGATTGCTTTGACACATTTTGGGCATCGTTTGAAAGGTCTTTATGAGGGCTTTCAGAAGCATCTTAGACCATTGGAATAGTGCAAGTATCCGTGGAGTTATGGTCAAATGAAGTTTGTGACATCAAAATGACAAGGTGTCCACCAATATGTGGACAGTATACAGAAAAAAAGGAAATGGGTCCAGAAATTAAGAGAAGAAGGAAATAAAAGAAGGAAATCTAAGGGGATGAAATCAAAAGGATTAGGTGGGCTGCGGATGAGAAAGAGGACTGGGATAGAGAGGAGGAAATGGAGTTGGACCATCAAAAGGTGAAAGCAATGGTACCACAAAAATTCCACAAATGGCTGAAGGTATTCAGAAAGGTGGAGTTGGAAAGGATGCCAACAAGAAAGATATGGAATCATACCATAGATCTCAAGGAGGAGTTCAAAGCCAGCAAAGCATGAGTATATCTACTCTCTAGGAACAAGAGGAAAGAGGTTTAACAATTCATTCAGGACCACTTGCAAAAAGGGTACATAAGGCCTTCAAAGTCACCACAAACTTCTCCGGTTTTCTTTGTGGGGAAGAAGGATGGTGGAAAGCATATGGTCATGGATTATCATAGACTCAATAAGCAAATGGTGAAAAATAACTATCTATTGCCATTGATTACCAACTTAGTGGATGCAATGGGAAATAAGAAATTATTTACTAAGATGGATTTACAATGGGGCTACAATAATGTATACATCAAGGAAGGGGATAAGTGGAAGGCAGCCTTTACTATACATGTGAGGTTGTTTGAACTGGTGGTGATGTTCTTCAGAATGATGAATTTGCCGGCAATGTTCCAGGGGATGATGAATAAGATCATGAGAGATCTTATTAATGAAGGAAAGATGGCAGTCTTTGTAGATGATTTGCTGGTAAGCACAGATGATGAAAAGGGGCATAATGAGATTGTAGCAGAAGTACTGAGGAGGTTGGAAGAAAATGACCTATATATGAAACTAGAAAAGTGTTCATGGAAAGTCAATAAAGTGAACTTTCTGGAAGTAGTAATGGGCCAGGGGAAAATTGAAATGAAGGAGGAAAAGGTGGAAGGAGTGTTGAACTGGCCAGTGCCAAAAACAGTCAGAGACATCAGAAAATTTTTGGGACTCACCAACTATTATAGGTAATTCATTAAAAACTTTGCAATGCTTGCAAAGCCCTTGAATATGTTGACAAGGAAAGACGAGAAGTGGAGGTGGGGGGAAGACCAGCAGAAGGTATTTGAACAACTGAAAGGGATCTTCACAACAAGACCATTGTTAGTAGCACCTGACTTAGACAAAGAATTCAGAGTTGAGGCAGATGCTTCCAATTTTGCAACAGGAAGAGTGTTGTCCATTAAATGTGAAGACAATAAGTAGAGACTGGTAGCTTATATCTCTAAATCTCTAAATGAAATAGAATGTAATTATGAGATTCATGATAAAAAGATGTTGGCAGTAGTTAGATGCCTGGAGGTACTTTTTGAAAGGTACAAGGGGAAAGTTTGAAATTTGGTCAGACTATAAGAACTTAGAGTACTTCATGAGCAATCAGAAACTAAACAGATAACAAGCGAGATGGGCTCTGTACCTCTTAAGGTTTGACTTTGTTTTAAAACACATACCCAGGAGCAGAATAGGGAAAGCAGATGGCTTAAGCAGAAGATTGGATTGGAAGATAGGAGTAGAAAAAGACAATGAGGAGCAGATATTAGTAAAGAAAGAATGGTTAGAGGCTAGAGTGACACAGGTGTCAGAAGTGATCATTGAAGGAATAGACATCCTGGACAAGATAAGAAAGAGTGAGGCAAAAGATGATGAGGTGGTAAAAGCAGTGGAAGAGATGAAACGAGCAGGGGTAAAGGTTTTGAGAGATGAAGAGTAGAGAGAACATAAGGGATTGATGTTAAAAGAAGGAAAGGTATATGTACCTAAGGATGAGAAATTGAGGGCAGAAATAATCAGGCTGCATTATGACACGCCTGTGAGAGGACATGGAGAACAATGGAAAACGACAGAGTTGGTGACGAGAAACTTCTGGTAACCAGGAGTGAGCAGAGAGATGAAGTGATATGTGGAGGAATGTGATATGTACCAAAGAAACAAGAATTATATACAAGCACCTGCAGGAAAGCTAATGCTGAATTCAATACTAGAGAAATCCTGGAATCATATATCGGCTGATTTCATTATGAAGTTACCATTAGCACAAGAATACGACTCAATCCTGATAGTAGTAGATAGGCTAACAAAAATAGCCCACTTTATATCTACTACAGAAAAGACAACAGCAGGGGGACTAGCTAGACTATTCAGAGATAATGTCTGAAAGCTATACAGCTTTCTAGAAAGTATTATTTCAGATAGAGAGCCACAATTCACAGTGGGAGTGATAAGAGAGTTGAATGCAATGTTCAGGATCAATAGCAAATTATCAACGGTATTCCACCCCCAAACGGATAAACAAACAGAAAGGATGAACCAAGAACTAGAACAATACCTCAGGATGTTCATTGATCATCATCAGGAACAGTGGCCAGAATGGTTGGGAACCACAGAGTTTGCCTATAATAATAAGATGCAGACAAGTACAAAAGTATTGTCCTTCATGGCAAATAGTGGACGAGATCCTTGCATGGGATTCAAACTTAGGAAAAAGGGAAAGTTTGAGGAGGCAAACAAGTTCATGGAAAGGATGCAGGAGATACAGGAGAAAGCAAAAGCAGCACTAGAAAAGGCACAGGAGGACATAAAGAAATCTGTGGATAGGCATAAAGGAGAGATGGAGGAATACCAAGTAGGAGACCTTGTGCTACTCAGCACAAAGGATCTCAAGTATCAAATGATAGGAAAGAAAACGAAAAAGCTTATGGAGAGGTTCATTGGGCCTTACAAAGTTAAATCCATAGTATCGACAAATACAATAGAGTTAGAACTACCAAGTACAGTAAAAATACACCCAGTAGTTAACATAAGTAGAGTACGTAGGTACACAGGACAAGTGGAAGGACAAAAGAAAGAAAAGCCACAACCTGTAATAATCAAAGGGGAAGAGGAATGGGAGGTTGAGAAGATAAAAAACAAAAGATGGGTAGAAGGGAAGGAAAAGTACCTAGTACAATAGAAGGGATGCACAGCGGAAGAAGACACTTGGGAGGGTAAGGAAAACCTTAAGAATGCAAGTGATCTAGTGAAAGAATTCGAGAAAGAATATGAAAGAGAAGAAGAAGAAGAAACATAGCGGCAAGAAATAGAGAAAGAGAAGAATGTGTTCAACAGAGAATTGCCAGGGAAATATATGGCAAAATTACTGTATGGGTGGAGGGGAAAAGAAATATGAGCAGGAATATTGGAAGAAGCTAGAAGAAAATTGGCGAAGATGGAAAAGGAATCCATTCACAAAAGTGAGCCACAATCTGTTCTTACAGATAAAACAACAAGAAAAAGAGGAGATGGAGATTGGGACAGTGAGTTGTAAAAATCCTTGAGGACAAGGAAGCTTGAGAGGGGAGTGGTGTTATGAAACGGCAGGTGAGCTAGGGGATCCGTAGTGGTGGATTATTTTATTTCTTTTTCTTTTTCATTTATTATGTAATAATGTGAAGTATGCAGGACATTATGACTCAAAAGGAATCTGTGAGATAATTCAAGTAGATAAATACAAGTAAACACTGATTTGTATATAAGTAACTAGGTCAATTAGCAAGAACTCTAATGAGTTCTCTTTGTCAACTCTGATAAAGAGTGTGCACTCAAGTTAACCCTGACTTGAGTTCACTACAAAGTGTAGACAGGAATTGAGACAATTGGTGTCTGAAAGTATAAATGGGTTTTAGTATAAAAAACCATACTCAAGTTGAGTTACTTAAAATAGAATTCTATTCTAAGTTAGAGTTGACAAAGAAAACTTGTTAGAGCTCTTGATATTTGGTGTATACTACTTATACATGTTCAATTATTTGTCTTTATTTACTGACACAAAATGTATTATTTAATTCAAAAAAAAGAAATATAAATATTAACTCAAAGAGAAAAGATAATTTATAACACACAGGCTTTAGCACTCAAATCAATTGATAACTATGTTTAGATTCAGTGTTTTTAACCTCAAAAACCCCCAGACACACTATAACAGAGTTATCAAACCAACTGTATCCTTCTCTTCTTATACCTTGCCAGCTTTATTTTTTGAAATCTGCTATTCTCTTCAAAATCATTATGCACCTGTATATAACAATAATGCCAAATATTGGTGCAGCTTATATAATTAAAAACACATGAAATCAGTATCAAAAACAGCTAAAGAAAAAATAATTAATAAAAAGACTTCTTAGGTTGAAAGAAGATTGCTAGAGTATGTTGGGACTTCAGTGGACAATAAAACTGCTTGAATAACATTTCTAGAACACAATCCTATATCTTACAATGATAATATAACTCATCCAGATGCCAGATATTGGAGAAAAGCAATGACCAAAGAACTAAAAGAGTTTGTAAGGAAGAAAGTATTTACAGAGGTTGGAAAACCCAAGGATTACTGTGTTGTTGGTTGCAAATGGATATTCAAGCACAAAATAGACCCTGATGGTCAGGTTAAATTGGTTGGTTGTTCAAGGCTTTTCCTAAGTAGAAGGTATTGACTATAATGAGATTTATGCTCTTGTAACTTGACATACCACAATTTAGACTCTACTTGCACTTGCCTCAAAGCACTAGTGGCATATTCATTGAATAGATGCCAAGGCAGCTATCTTAAATAGTAATCTTACTAAGGAGATCTATATCTGTCACAAACTTCATTTGGCCATAACTCCATGACTACTTACATGATTCCCACGGTCTAGGATGCATCTGAAAACCCTTGAGAAAACCTTTCAAACGATGTTCAAAACATATCAAAGTAATCAGTACTCACTGAGATATCAGTTAATCAGTGCTGGACACTAATTGGCAGATATTTCAGGAACTGCTGAACGTGAATGTTCACTTCCATGTGCATATGGAAGCTCTCTTCAATATGCTTCTGATGGCTATAAAGAGATCTTAGGGTGATAAGATTCTGTGGAGATACAAGGACCTCAAGGTTTGGTATAACACTAATCTATTACCCATAAATGCACATCAATCCTTGAACACAAACAAGGACTGCTCCTTTTATGGTTAAGTTGTTGCTATTCCAGTCACAAAAGGACTGCTATATGTAGAACAATAGGCAGTTGAACATGTGATGCTCTGTCTAGATGCACAGACTATCTTTTCATGTATATAGGATTAGACCTCAGACTTAACAACATCTTTTGTTGCTTACTCTAAAACTTGCTTGAGAACTTCTAAACTCAAATCAATCACAAATCAGTAAGTAGCCATTTGTGATAATATCAAGACACTTCCTAGCTTAGATATTTGAAACAGTCTTGTTTAGTAATTCAATTATGTATTCTATGAACTCAAATAGGCTAGTTAAGAGTGGTATAAAATTGGTTTGCATTGAGCTTAAGTCTTTGGGTTTCACTTAGAGCATATCTGATTATGGTATCTTTATCAAGAATGACAATAAGAAACTTGTAATAGTGATAGTATATATAGATGACTTCCTCATTTTTTCTTCTAATCTCAATGCAATCCATCATACCAAGTACAAGTTGAGTTGTACTTTGATATGAAAAATCTTAGAAATGCAAAATGAATTCTTTAAATAAAGGTAATATAAAGTGAAGATTAAAAAAAAATCATCCTTTTATAATTCTAATATATTGAAGATATTTTTGAACATCATAGTATGGCCAACTATTACCTAGTCAAGATTCTGATAGAGAGTGGACTGCCCTTTGCCTTACTTATTTTACTCTATTTTAACAATTAGTTTATCATTAATCTTATTACTACTGAGAATATCAATAAGTGCTCTAAGCATATTAATACAAAGTATAGGTTCATATGTGATCATTATGAGTCAGGATGTATTTTAACATTATATATTTCTACTAATAACCAATCTTTTTTTTAGTAAAGTTCTCTATATTTGTAGGCTACCTAGACCTTATATGAATGATTGTTTGCTAAGTAGGCATATTGCATTTATGTTTTTTTGGACATAGTTTATTTTTAGCTCATATATTACATAATATGGACTTTTATCATTGATTAGTCTTTTATATACCTTAGTCTTGTTCTATGACTCTAAGGTAAGAATGTTCTATGTTTTCAGTCAGAAACTCTTTTCTCAGTATATCTATAGTATTTACTATCACTCTAGGTATTTTCTAATATATTTTAGTCTTGTTCTATGACTCTAAGTATCTACTATTGCTCTAGGTCCCTGCCACTTATTATAAAAGGCTGATCAAAGAATTTGAGTTTATTTGGTTTAAATTACAGAAGTATATATCTTAGGTGTCATGAACCGCCAATTTTCTCTAAGTCAATATTTATATTTCTTTTCTTTTAATTATGTAATATGGTTGGATCAGTAAATAAAGACAAACAATTGAATATATATAAGTAGTGTACACAATCCAGCAAGGACTCTAACAAGTTTTCTTTGTCAGCTCTGACTTAGAGTAGGATTAAGATTAAGATTACTCAACTGCAACTAAGATCCTTATACTAGAACTCGTTTATCACTATTAGCTCCTGACCTCCTCAGTCCCGAGCAAACTTACTCTCATAATCTCTCTTGGTGTACAGTCATCTCAGACCAATCCCAAACTCCTCATAGCTGAGTGGACTGACTAGGAAGTTTAGACCTCAGAGGTAGACAGCTAAGACCAAGCTCAAGTACTAGCTCAGACCCAACCTTACAACTGAGTGGTGCTCTATAGTCTACTTGTATTTTCTTCTCATTATATACTTCATGCTATTGGTCCATTGTGATCAGTCTATACAGAGGAATATTGCCATATCCTTAAGAAGGTGATTAGTGTAGGGATCTCCTCTGTGGAGTGATAGCCAAAGTATCATTAGAGCATTAGTCAGTAAGGTAGTAGGCACCTGGCTGGGAGAAGATCTTTGAAGAAGACGACATGTCACCCTCAAACAAATACATACCTTTTTCTTTACAAACACCTGTCCAGAACATAACACAATGTTTCTGGACCAATACAATAAACACATGAGCAATATGCTCAATGAAAGGCATGCCCTCACCAAACTAAGGGCAGAACTAGAAGGAAGAGAAGAGAGGTTGTGTAGGTGTTGTGGGAGATTTGGGCACCTTGCCCGGAAGTGTAGAAGCAGAGAAGAGCAAAAGAAGAAAGAGAGAACAGAAGGAAATAAGTTTGAAGTGCTGGAGAATCAAGTGATGCAGTGTAGAGTAAGGGAGGTGAGAAGGCAAGAAGTAGTAAGAGATATAATGAAATGCTTTGGATGTGGAAAAGAGGGGCACAAAAAGTGGGAGTGCCTACAAAAGAAAGAGAGAAGGAAAAAGGAAGTGGCACTGCCACAAGAAGTATGGGAGAAGGTGAAAGAACACAGTGGAGCGAGAGGGCTGCCCCCAAGGGAAGTGGTAATGTGTATGGAGGGATGGACCACACCCAGAAAAGTGGTATTATTTGTGGAGTGTAGGGGATGTAATTATAAGAGAACAAAAACAAAGAAGAATTAAGAACAGGGGTTCCTAAGGAAGGTGCAGTTGTGCAACATGTGGTGCGGAAGTTGTAAGGAGGCATGGAACTGGAGGGACAGAGAAGCAGAAAGTGAAAGAGCAGAGAGAGTAAAGTATAGTGCGTGCAGAGGAAAAGATGCGGTCATCTGGAAGACAGAGCAATGATGGGGGATCTTTTTAAAGCAAAGAGGGGTAGATTTGTGTGTTTGTAATGGGAAATATCAAAGTGCTTTACTGTCCTTACAAAAGTGGGTACTACCGAGTTAGAGAGTCAAAATCTCCAAGCCGTTCCACAATTGTGTGCAATTGAGTAGACACTGGGGAGATAATCAAATATAAAAGGGAGGGGCTCACGAGATAGTAAAAGCTTGTTATTTAAATACTATAATGAAAGAAATGTTTTTAGTTTCCGCTTGAGAGCACTCTCACCAGTTAGATCTCAAAGGTGTGTGTTTCTCTCACACCATAGCACTACCGTCCAAGGTACTAGTCTAATAGGCTGGCTTGCCGTCGATACAGCAGTCCTATCTAGATCTCACATTGCCCTTGTGCAAGCTCGCTCTCAACTGACGGTACAGTTAGCAACTTACTCCAAAAACACGTAGCGAGCAGTTTAGCTCCTAGTCCAAGCAAATGCCCAAGTCCTCCTTTAGAGTAGGTATCCCTTGAGGAAAGTTTTATAAGGTTTTTATAAGAAAGAAAGAGAGAAAAAGAGCTCTTAATCACTCAAGTCGAGTTTCAGCTCTAAAGCAATGAAGGGCAAAGATAGGGGTTCTTCTTCTTGCACCTCTTTGTACTACTAGAGTATTATATTAGTATTATAAAGCCCAGAATGCAACAAACAAGATAAGAAAGAAATCCTCCAGATTACTCAAAAAGGCAGGTAGAATAAGTCAAGTCCACATCCAATCATGCAACAGCTGCTCTCCGTACTCCCTGTCCATTTCCTACTAACTTTCTTTATCTCATCGGCCGACCTTGAGCCTGTTCTAAGGGTTCTTGGGTGCTCAAGAGATTCTTCAGACATTGGTCTGACCGCTCTCAAGCGTGTCTTTATTGTCGATATCACTCCTCTCTGCTTCCAACTCTCCTAATTCCTCTCCTAAACCTTCCTCTACTCTCCCTACTATTTCCTGTTCACATCCCTCAGGTCCTTCTTCTTTCTATCCCTTTCCAATGACATTCAGCATATCCTTATCTTGTTCTTCTATATTTGGACTGCTGATTAGAACTGATGCGTGACCTCTGATGGTGTTCCTATTATAAACCAGGGGTCAGCTATTGGGTGATGTCATTATCAAGGGAAATGCTTCTAAGGTTGAGTTTGCTCTCAAGAGCACTTCTAAAGGGGAGTCCGTCTTATAGATATGATATGAGACCATCTGGACAGTGTTATGAGGTACTGATAGTGGTAATCGCGGCCACTACTCCGCTACTTGGATAGTGTTCTCGAGTACATGACCGGACTTCTAGTAGTTATGTTTGGGGAGCCAATTCTCTCTCGAGAGCCGTTTATTATGATTATTATGTTCCAAATGTCACTTATATTGCCAAAATTAATTGTCTGGCATGACAGCAAAATGAGAAAGAGGAGATCTTCTGTTCTCCTTGTAGAACAGGAAAGAAAATGCCGTGGTGAAATTGGGGTGGAGAGGTAGAACAGACAGTGCCTAGGGCCCAGAAAAGAAGGGCTGGAATCACTGATCTGAGAAGAGGGACAGAAACTATCAATCAGAAAGCAGTGCAGAAAAGGGAAGCAAGAGAAGTGAGGCAAAAATTTAAGCCTCTAAGAGAAGTATGGATGAGCGTGGGCATTAAGAAGATAGATACACATAAGGGAAGGACAGTAAAGACATTACTCGACAACGGAGCAACAGAAATGTTCATGAGCAAGAGCTTAGCTCAGAAGAGAGAATACAGGTTGATAAAGTTGGATCAACTCTTACAAGTAAGAAATGTGGATGGCACTGGTAATAGCGGAGGTGTAATCACTCATGAAGTGGAAGTAAACATGTTCTACAAGGGACATATTGTCATGAATTGCCCAATTTCCTCTAAGTCAATATTTATTTTCTTTTAATTATGTAATATAGTCAGATCAGTAAACAAGGACAAATAATTGGACATGTATAAGTAGTGTACACAATCTAGCAAGGACTCTAACTCTTTGTCAACTCTGACTTAGAGTAGAGTTAAGGTTGCTCATCAAGGACTACAACTCTTACACGTATAGAAAGAGTGAGGATGAATATTTGCAAATTAGGAAAAATGGATGTGATATTGGGCATATCATAGTTAGCGGCCCATAATCCAGAGATAGATTGGGAAAAGGGAGAGGTGAGGATGATGAGATGTCCACCACTATGTGGTAAACTAGTAAGAATAAAAGGGAAGAAAGAGATCTAAGAGGATGAGAAGAAAATTGTGAGATGGGCTGTGAATAAGAAAGAAGACTAGAGAAGAGAAAAAGAGATAGAGGCAGATCATAGGAAGGTGGAGGAAATGGTACCCAAAAGGTTCCATAGATGGCTGAAAGTGTTTGGGAAGGTAGAGTCCAAAAGGATGCTGGTTAGAAAGGTATGGGATCATGCAATAGATCTCAACAACGACTTCAAAGCTAGCAAGGTAAGAGTCTATCCTCTATTCAGAAATGAAAAGGAAGAGGTACAAAAGTTTGTTGATGAGCATCTAAAGAAGGAATACATCAGACCTTTAAAATCACCCCAAATATCACTAGTATTCTTTGTGGGCAAGAAAGATGGGGGAAAGTACATGGTAATAGACTACAAGAGACTCAACAAGTAGATAGTTAAGAACAATTATCCTCTGCTGTTAATTACAGACCTAGTAGACTCTATGGGAAATAAAAGAGCATTTACTAAAATGGATCTCCGGTGGGGCTACAACAATGTATGAATTAAAGAAGGAGATAAGTGGAAGGTAGTCTTCACTACCTATGTAGGATTGTACGAGCCGGTAGTTATGTTTTTTGGAATGACCAATTCATCTGCCACATTCCAAGATATGATGAATGAAATACTGAGAGATATGATTAACGAGGGGAAGGTGACGGCATTCATAAATGATGTATTGATAGGAACAGAGACAAAGGAAAGTCATGATGAGATGGTAGAAAAGGTGTTGAGAAGATTAGAGGAAAATGACTTATACATGAAACCAGAGAAATATGCATGGAAGGTACAGAAGGTGAATTTCCTGGGAGTAGTAATAGGTTAGGGGAAGATCAAAATAGAAGAGGATAAAGTGACAGGGGTATTGAACTGGCCAGTACCTAAGACAGTCAGAGACATTAGAAAGTTCTTGGGACTTGCAAATTACTATAGATGATTTGTGAAGGATTTTGCAAAATTGGCTAGACCCTTGAACAATTTAATAAGGAAAGATAAAAGGTGGAGATGGAAAGAGCAGCAGTAGAAAGCATTCAAGCAGTTGAAAACAGTCTTTACAAGTCGGCCTCTATTAGTTGCACCCAATCTAGATAAGAAGTTTAGGGTGGAGGCAGATGCCTCTAACTTTGCAATAGGAGGAGTACTATCAATTAAATGTGAAGATAGTAAATAGAGACCGGTAGCATACATCTCTAAGCCACTAAACGAGACTGAAAGAAATTACAAAATATACGACAAAAAAATGTTAGCTGTAATACAATGTTTGGAGGCATGGAGACACTTTCTGGAAGGAACAAGAAGTAAATTCAAAGTATGAATGGATCATAAGAATTTGGAGTATTTCATGAGCAATCAAAAACTAAATCATTGACAAGTGCGATGGGCTCTATACTTGTCCAGATTCGACTTTGTGTTAAAACACATCTCAGGAAACAAGATGGGTAAAGCAGATGGGTTGAGTATGTCACAAACTTCATTCGGCCATAACTCCACAGATACTTGCACGATTCCCACGGTCTAAAATGCGTCGGAAAGCCTTTAAGAAGACCTTTCAAATAATGCCCAAAATGTGTCAAAGCAATCAGTACTCATTGAGATATCAGTTAATCAGTATCGGACACTAATTAGCAGATATCTCAAGAACCACCAAATGCAGACATTTGCTTCCACATGCATATGGAAGCTCTCTTCAATACACTTCTGACGATCATAAATAAACCTTAGGGTGATAAGATCCTGTGGAGATACAAGGACCTCAAGGTTTGGCATGACACTGATCTATTACCTATAGATGCACATCAATCCTTGAACACAACAAGGACAGCCCCTTATATGGTTAAGTTATTGCTATTATAGACACAAAAGGACTACCATATGTAGAATAATAGGC
>Ga0153955_100409_pt1 | contig 22672 bp, 24 predicted proteins | sample TSFL039MetaG_FD_104744 | JGI IMG/M metagenome (GOLD analysis project Ga0153955, IMG submission 104744) | Attine ant fungus gardens microbial communities from Florida, USA - TSFL039 MetaG | ecosystem: Host-associated > Fungi > Mycelium > Unclassified | place: USA: Florida, Wekiwa Springs...
AAGTGATCACTATTCTGGACACAAAAGGACTGCCATATGTAGAACAATAGGCAATAGAACATGTGATGCTCTGTCCAGGTGCACAGACCATTATTTCCTGTATATAAGGCTTCATAGTCTGAGGATTAGACCTCAGACTTAACAACATCTTTTGTTGCTTATCTACTTCACATTTTTGAGCCTTTTGAAGAATAACTTCAACAATCACAAATTAGTAAGTAACTATTTGTGATACTAGATGAGGGAGTCTAATAATAGAAAAGGGAGATAAGATAAGATAAGATGAGATTACATGACTTGGTCACATGATAGGTCACATGATGGAACCTTCTGGAAGGATTGGTAGTTACTTAAGTATATACATAGACAAATAGAAATTGTGTATAAGTAGGTAGTACAATCCATCAAGAGACTCTATTGAGTTCTCTTCATTCTCTCATAACGTTGAGTGTGATAAGGCAGTTGTCTCGACTACTCTATCATTACATTAGAACTCAATACCCTATACTCCGTACTGCTCATCACAAGCCCTACGCATCCATTTCTCTTTACTCTCACATCACCCTCAGTATGCTGGTCATTGCAATCAATGACCACTACGACATAGCTGGGTCCTAGGCTTAAGGGGACTTGTTAGTCAGTTAAAGACTAATGGTAGAGACACAGCACTAAGCTCAGGTGTTGCACTCGAGACCTGACCTCTAAATTGAGCAGGCTGTATAGTGTACTTATTCTCTTTTTCATTATCAACCTTGTGCTGGGAGTTCATTGTAGTTCCTACACACAGAGGAGTGACAGTCATTCCTTAGGAAGCTGTCTAGTTTAGGGGTTTACATCTTTGCAGCAGTAGTCTAATCCTATTACTAGGGCAGTAGTTGGTAAGGAAGTAGGGGCCTAGCTGGGAGAAGACGTGCTCCCCAGTAGGTGTAAACATTAGCTCAGAAGAAGACAACTGCTCCTTTTACGAGGAGACAACTGAAGAAAAAGACACTTGGGACGAAGATATGTCCCATCAACAATCATCCTGGGGCCAACAGCTCCAACAACAACAATAACAACCACAACAGGAGGAAGCTGGCCTAATGATGGACCAGATCCTCCAATACCTTGCCCAGTATACAATGGTGATCGAGCAGCTCCTATCAAGGGAGCAAACCCAAGGGGAGGTAACCAAGCCTCCATTGTTTGACAGAGAAAGGAAAAAGGTGGTAGAGTTCATCAACACCTGCCACCTGTATATCAGCATGAGGATGAAGGGGAGTAGTGAGGAGGAGAAGATATCATAGGTGCTCACATATGTGCAAGGAGGAGTGGCAGAGGTATGGAAGAAGAACATACTGGAGGAAAGAAGGCAGGGGATGTCAGCAGTGGAAACAGTGGAGGACTTGTTCACAAAAATGAGGGAGGAGTTTGGGGAGTTTGACGAAGAATCAAGGAAGGTGGATGAGTTAAGACTGCTGGAGCAGGGAGGACGGTGAGGCTGGATAGGAATTTGAGACAGAGCCAAGTAGAGGAGAAGGTATTGGGGAACAAGGGAGCGGCATGGGTGGTCAGGCCACCAGAAGTGCAGCCGTCCAGAGGGTTTAGACCCTTCTGAAACAATGGAAATTAGAGGGGTTTCCATGGAGGACATAGGGGAGGACTTGGTGGAGATTTGAGGAGGAGAGAAGGAGGACAAGGGGTCCAGGACCCCAATGTAATGGATATAAACAGAGGATGGGGAGGAGATCGAAGGTGTTTTAACTGCGGAATGTTTGGGTACATGGCCTGATACTGCAGAAATCAGAAGGAGGTTAGAGGAGGGATGCTGGAGGTGTCAAAAGATCAGGGAGACCAGTAAGCCCTTGGCCGGCCTCCCAAAATAAATACAGTGTATTGTATGGATAGAATAACATGGACTCTGATTGCTGCACTGAGAGGGAAGTGAGATGGACACTCAAACTGTTAAGAGAAGTCTGGCTTAATGTCGGACTAGAAAGAGTAGATACCCATGAAGGAGTGTCAGTAAGAGTGTTGCTAGACAGTGGGGCAATGGGCCTATTCATGAGCAAAAGACTAGCAGAAAGAAAAGGCTTTAAGCTAGAAAAATTGGATAAGCCAATAAAAGTAAGGAATGTAGATGGGAGCGACAATAAGAGAGAGTCGATAATCTATGAGGTGGAAGTTAACCTGTACTACAGAGGATACGTAGAACGAGTAAGGATGGATGTGTGTGAGCTGGGAAAGACAGAAGTAATCTTGGGAATACTGTGGCTCATGGCACATAACCCAGAGATAAACTGGGAAACGGGTGAAGTGAGGATGACTAGGTGCCTACCCCTGTGTGGTCGAACATCTGAAAAGAAAATAATAAAAAGGAAGCAGATAACAGTGGAGGATGAGAAAGATTTAAGGTAGACTATGGAAGAAAGAGAGAAGAGGGAGGAAATTGAGGAGGATCACAGAAAAGTGAAAGAACTGGTGCCCAGACATTTCCACAAGTGAAAGAAGGTGTTTGGAAAAGTTGAGTCCAAGCGAATGCTAACCCAAAAACTATGGGACCATGTTATTGATCTCAGAAAAGACTTTGTACCAAGAAAAGGACAAATTTATCCTCTATCTAGAACAGAAAAGGAGGAAGTACAGGCATTTGTGGAAAGCCAACTAAAGAAGGGCTACATTAGACCTTCAAAGTCTCCGCAAACCTTGCCAGTACTATTTGTGCCTAAAAAGGACAGAAAGAGGAGAATGGCACAGGACTATTGCTATGTGAATAAAGAGACAATCAAGAACAGCTATCCCTTACCCCTAATATCAGAACTAATAGACAGTATGGGGACCAAGAAAGTGTTTACTAAGATGGACCTGAGGTGGGGTTATAACAATGTCTGAATCAAGGAAGGAGATGAATGAAAGGCAGTATTCACAATGCATCTAGGATCATTTGAACTGACAGTCATGTACTTCGGACTCACGAACTCACCGGCTACCTTCCAAGCCATGATGAATAACCTCTTTAGAGATATGATCAACAAAGGGGACATAGCTACCTTTATTAACGATATATTAGTGGCAACAGAAACAGAAAAGGGGCATGATGAAATAGTAGAAGAAGTATTGAGACAACTAGAAAAGAACAATCTCTATGTAAAACCAGAGAAGTGTGTATGGAAGGTTAGAGAGATAGGATTCTTGGAGGTGATAATGAGACCAGAAGGGTTCCAAATGGAAAAGGAAAAGGTGGAGGGAGTCACAAACTGGCCAACCCTATAGTGTATTAAGGACATACAAAAATTCTTGGGGTTAGCAAACTACTACTGGCAATTTGTTAAAGACTTTGCCAAAATTGCCAAACCGCTATATCAGTTGGTCAGAAAGGATGAAAAATAGAAATGGGAAAGCAAGTAGAAAGAAGTGTTCACCAAATTCAAAAGGATTTTCACAACCAAACCAGTACTGGCAGCACCAAACTTAGATAAGGAAATGAGAGTCGAGGTGGATGCATCTGACTATGCAATGGAAGGAGTATTGTCGGTAAAAGGAGAGGATGGGAAATAGAGATTAGTGGCCTTCATCTCGAAATTGTTAAATGACATAGAGAGGAACTACGAAATTCACGATAAAGAGATGCTAGCAGTAATTAGGTGCTTAGAGGCATAGAGACACTTCTTGGAGGGAGTAGGAACCAAGTTTGAAATCTGGATGGATCACAAAAACTTGGAGTACTTTATGACAAACCAAAAGCTGAATAGACAACAAGCAAGATGGGCATTATTCCTATCAAGATTCAACTTTATATTAAAGCACGTCCCAGGAACCAAGATGGGAAAAGCAAATGGACTTAGCAGAAGGCCAGACTGGAGGAGGGGAATAGAAAGGGACAACAAAGATAGAACACTGGTAAAAGCAAAATGGCTGAGGAAAGCAGGAACAGAGGAGATACTGATCAAAGGAGTAGATCTGTTGAAAAAAGTAAGAGAATCAAAGGTAAAAGATGACAAAGTCATCAAGGCAGTAGAAGAAATGAAACAAGTAGGAGTAAAAATGCTAAGAAACAAAGAATGGAGAGAGAAAGACAGGCTTATGTTAAAAGAAGGAAAGGTGTATGTGCTAAAGGATAAGGAGCTGAGAACAGAAATAATCCGGTTACACCATGATACACCGGTGGGAGGACATGGAGGACAGTGAAAGACAGTGGAACTGGTCACAAGAAACTTTTGGTGGCCAGGAATAACGAAGAAAGTAAGGCAATACGTAGAGGGATGCGATTTTTGCCAACAAAATAAAAACCAAGTAGCAGTACCAGCAGGGAAACTGATGCCAAATAAAGCCCCTGAAAAGCCTTGGATGCATATAACAGCAGACTTTATAACTAAGCTACCATTGGCACAGGGATATGATGCAATATTGGTGGTATGTGATTGGTTGACAAAGATAGCACACTGTCATGAACCGCCAAATTCCCCTAAGTCAATATTTATATTTCTTTTCTTTTTCTTTTCTTTTTAATTATGTAATAACATCGGATCAGTAAATAAGGACAAATAGTCGAACGTGTATAAGTAGTGTACGTCAAATTAGCGAGAGCTCTAACGAGTTCTCTTTGTCAAACTCTGACTTAGAGTGCGAGTGAGGTTAGGGTTACTCAACCACAACTTCAATCGTTACACACACTTTATACTGACAACAGAAAAGACATTGGCAGAAGCACTCGCAAGACTGTTCAGAGATCATATATGGAAACTACATGGATTACCTGAAAGTATTATCTCAGATAGGGGAGCACAGTTTGCAGCAAATCTGATGAAGGAACTAAATCAGATACTGGGAATCAAAACAAGATTATCAATAGCTTTCCATCCACAAACAGATGGACAAACAGAGCAAACCAACCAGGAACTAGAACAGTACCTGAGAATGTTCATTGATCATCGGCAGGAACAATGGCTAGAATGGTTGGAGACAGCGGAGTTTGCCTATAACAACAAAGTAAATACCTCGACAAAAGTATCGCCCTTCAGAGCAAACAGTGGGAGAGACCCGAGAATGGGCTTTGAAATGAGAAAGCAGGGGAAATCGGAGGGAGCAAAAGAATTTACAGAGAGAATGAAAAAGATACAGGAGGAAGCACAGGTGGTACTAAAGAGAGCACAAGGAGAGATGAAGAAGCAAGCAGATAAGAAAAGAGGAGAAGCGGAAGAATACTGAGCAAGAGACTTAGTGCTGCTAAGCACAAAAGATTTGAAATAACAGATGGAAGGAAGAAGGACAGAAAAATTAACAGAAAGATTTGTGGGACTTTACAAAGTAAAAAGTGTCATATCAACCAATGCAGTGGAATTAGAGTTACCAAGAACAGTCAAAATCCACTCTGTCATAAATGTAAGCAGAATCAGGAGATACAAGAAGCAAGTCTTGGAACAAAAAAGCAACTGGCCCTCCCGGTGATAATAGAAGGAGAAGAAGAATACAAGGTAGAAAAAGTAATAAACAAAAGAAAAAGATACAGCAAGTGGGAATACCTGGTGAGATGAAAGGGATATATGGCCAAAGAAGATTCATGGGAAAGGGAGGAAAACCTAAAGAATGCAAAGGAAGTAGTAGAGGATTATGAGAAGGAATATGAGAGAGAGGAAAGAAGGATGGAAAAGGAACACAGAGAAATGTCAGGAAGATTTATGGCAAAAACGTTATATAGATGGGATGACAGGAAATTCGATTGAGAGTACTTGAAGAAGTTGGAAAGAAACTGGAGAAAATAGAAGGGAGCAAAGTTCTTCTGGAGGAAGAATCTTAAAAAGGGGGGTAATGTCATAAACCACCTGCCTGAACCAAAAATAGTATGGCTAGAGGGATGGGAAGAACAAGAGTTATTCTCGGATAGACTAGACAAGGGAGTCTAATAATAGAAATGGGAGATAAGATAAGATAAGATGAGATCACATGACTTGGTTATATGATAGGTGTCATGAATCGTGACACGAGAACTTTTCTTTTCTCTTTAGTTTCTATTTTACTTTTCTATTTTTAGAATGGACTTACATAATCAGGGAAGTCACATGATCAGTCACATGGACATATCACATGATCACTGTGGGAAAGTAGTGCACAGACCAAGTAGAATAGGTATAAGTAGTGTACTCAAATCCAGCGGGAACTCTAACGAGTTCTCTTTGTCAACTCTGATAAAGAGTGTGCACTTAACGTTAACCCTAACTTGAGTCCACTACAATAGGTCACATAATGGAACCTTCTGGAAGGATTGGTAGTTACTTAAGCATATACATAGACAAATAGAAATTGTGTATAAATAGGTAGCACAATCCATTAAGAGACTCTATCGAGTTCTCTTCGTTCTCTCATAATGTTGAGTATGATAAGGCGGTTGTCTCGACTACTCTATCATTACAGATAGTTTATGACCATACATTTTCCACTATTCTTCTTTTCCACAAAGAAAACTGAAGAAGTCTGTAGTGACTTTGAAGGCCTTATATATTCTTTTCTTAAGTGGTCCTGAACAAACTACTAAACCTCCTCTCTTTTGTTCCCAGAGAGTGGATACACCCTTGCTTTACTAGCCTTGAACTCCTCCTTGAGATCTATTGCATAATCCCATATCTTTCTTGTTGGTATTCTTTCTGACTCTACCTTTCCAAACACCTTTAGCTACTTGTGGAACTTTTGAGATACTATTGTCTCTACTTTCCTATGGTCTAGTTCCATCTCCTCCTTTCTTCCTTAATTCTCCTTCTCATCTGCTGTCCACCTAATCCTTTCAATCTTGTTCCCTTGTATTTCCTTCTTTTCTTTTCTTCTCTTCTTAATTTTTGGGCCCATTTCTCTCTTGCCCACATATTGTCCATATATGGGTGGACATCTTGTCATCTTTACTTCCCCTTTCTTCCAATCTATCTTGGGGTTATGTAACCAAGGTATATCCAATATCACCTCAGTTGTCACTAGATTGCATATATCCATTCTTACTCTCTCTACATGCCCCTTAAAGTATATGTTTACTTTTACTTCATGAGTAACTTCTCCTCTACTATTTCTGGTGCCATCTACATTCTTTACTAGTATCAACCTTTCCAATTTTATTAACTGGAAACCTCCTCTTTGTGTGCACTTTTTACTCATAAAGAGCCTGGTCACTCCACTGTCTAGTAGTGCCTTCATGAATATTCCTTTATGAGTATTGACTCTTTCTACTCCTATTTGTATCCACACTTCTCATAGGCTCTTTAAGGTCCTTCTGACTTCTCTTTGCCTCTTCAGCACTGTCTTCTGATTGACAGTTCCTGCCACCTTCTCTGGATCAGTAATTCCAGTCCTTCCCTTCTGGGCCCTAGGCATTGATTGTTCTGACTTTCTGCCCCAATTCCACTATGGTACCTTCTTTCTTGTTCTACAGGGCAGACAGAACACCTCTCTCTTTTTGTTTTTATTCACCTTTCCTCCCACTACTGCATCTTTGCCTCCATATGCACTACACTTTACTCTCTCTACTCTGCTGCTTTTTGCTTCCCTCTCTCTCCAATTTCATACCTCCTTGTAACCTCCACACCACATATTACATAATTGCTCCTTACCTAGGAAACCTTGCCCCCAGTTCTTCTCAGTCTTTGTTCCCTTGTAGTCACACCCCCTGCATTCTATAAGTGTTACAATCTCCTACCTTGTCATCCACCCCTTCATGCTTATAACCACCTCTCTTGGAAGCAGCCCTTTTACCCCACAACGCTTCTTCACTTTCTTCCATATTTCTTGTCTCGGTGCTACTTCTTTCCTTCTCATCTCATTCTTCTCTAGGCACTCCCATTTCCTGTGTTCCTCCTTCCCACACCAAAAACATTTCATTTGCTGTTTTACCACTTCCTGCCTCCTTACTTCCCTCACTTCACACTGCATCACTCTATTTGCCAGTGCTTTGAATTGGTCACTCGTTATCTTTGCCTTCTCCTCTACTCTTCCTTCCTTATTCCTGCAGTTTTTAGCCAAGTGGCCAAACAACTTGTAGCCCTAATACCTGCATCCCTCTCTTCCTTCTAATTCCTATCTTTGTTTGCTTTTATTTGAGCAGACTGCTCATGGTTTGGTGATTGTTATGAATTGTCTTTTCTCTCTAAGTCAATATTTATTTTTCTTTTCATTTAATTATGTAATAATGTTGGATCAGTAAACAAGAACAAATAAATGGACTTGTATAAGTAGTGTACACAATCCAGCAAGGACTCTAACAAGTTCTCTTTGTCAACTCTAATAAAGAGTAGGATTAAGGTTAAGGTTACTCAACTGCAACTGAAATCCTTACACTAGAACTTGTTTTCACATCTAGACACTGATTGCCTCAATCCTTGTTAATCTTATTCTCATTGCTCCCTTGGTATATGATCAACTCAGATCACTTCCAACTTCCTTATAGCTGGGCCATAGGCTTAAGTGGACTGACTGGGAAGTTTAGACCCCAGAGGTGGACAGCTAGGACCAAGCTCAGGTACTAGCCTAGACCAGACCTTACAACTGAGCAGTGTTCTTTAGTTACTTGTATTTCTTTTATACTATATACTTCATACTACTAGTCCATTGTGATCAGTCTATGCAGAGGAATATCGCTGCATCCTTAAGAAGGTGATTAGTGTAGGGATCTCCTCCTTGGAGTGATAGCCACAGTATTATTAGGGCAGTAGTTAGTAAGACAGTAGGCACCTGGCTGGGAGAAGATCTGTGCGCCCCAGTAGACGTACTGTGAACCCTTTGAAGAAGAAGATGAGTCATCCTATTACAAATGGTCACTTACTTGTTTGTGATTGAAGAGTGATTGATTTCTCAAGAGCTTAGAAGCAAGGTAGAATAAGCAACAAAAGATGTTGTTAAGTCTGAGGTCTAATCCTCAGACTATGAAGCCTTATATACAGGAAATAATGGTCTGTGCACCTGGACAAAGCATCACATGTTCTACTGCCTATTGTTCTACATATGGCAGTCCTTTTGTGTCCAGAATAGTGATCACTTAACCATATAAGGGGCTGTCCTTGTTTGTGTTCAAGGATTGATGTGCATCTATGGGTAATAGATCAGTGTCATGCCAAACCTTGAGGTCCTTGTATCTTCACAGGATCTTATTGCCCTAAGGTCTATTTATAGTCATCAGAAGTGTATTGAAGAGAGCTTCCATGTGCACATGGAAGCAAATGTCCACGTTTGGCAGTTTCTGAGATATCTGCTGATCAGTATCTGGCACTGATTAACTGATATCTCAGTGAATACTGATCACTTTGACACGTTTTGGGCATCATTTGAAAGGTCTTTATAAGGGCTTTAAGATGCATCTTAGACCGTGGGAATCGTGCAAGCATTCATGGAGTTATGGCCAAATGAAGTTTGTGACACACCCTCAACAAATATATCTTTTTACACACTCAAACTCCATCCAGAACATAATGCAATGTCTCTGGACCAATACAACCAACTCATAAGCGATATGCTCAATGAAAGGCGTGCCCTTGCCAAATCAAGAATAGAGTTAAAAGAGAGAGGGGGAAGGTTATGCAGGCATTGTGGGAAGTTTGGGCATATAGCCTAAAAGTGCAGAAATGGGAAGAGGGAGACAAAGAAGACAAACCCTCAAAATAGGTTCGAGGTGTTGAAAAGTCAAGTAATGCAGCATGGGATGAAAGAGATGAGGAGACAGAAGAAGAAGTAAGATGCTTTAGATGTGGGGAGAAGGAGCACAAAAAATGGGAATGTCTGAAGATGAAAGAGGAGAAGAGGGAGGAAGTGGCACCATTACAAGAAGTACAGAAGAAGATAAAGCAGCATTGTGGGGCAAAGGGACTGTCTCCATGAGAAGTAGTAATGAGTATGAAAGAATGAACAACAATGATAGGGATAAGTAAAGGAAAAGTGTTTGTAATGTGTATGTAGATAGAAATATCAATGTGCTTTACTGTCCTTACAAAAGTGGGTATTACCAAGTTAGAGAGGCAAAATCTCCAAGTTGTTCCACAATTGTGCACAATTGAGTAGGCACTGGGGAGGTAATCAAATATAAAAGGGAGAGGCTCATGAGATAGTAAAGGTTTGTTATTAGACACTAGAATAAAAGAAATGTTTTTAGTTTCCACTCGAGAGCACTCTCACCGGTCAGATCTCAAAGGTGTGCATTCCTCTCACACTGTAGCACTACTGTTCAAGGTACTAGTCTAGTAGACTGGCTTGCCGTCAATACAGCAGTCCTACCTAGATCTCACATTGCCCTCGTACAAACTCGCTCTCAACTGACCATACAGTTGGCAACTTACTCTGAAAACACGTAGTGAGCAGTTTAGCTCCTAGTCCAAGCAAATGCCCAAGTCCTCCTTTAGAGTGGGTATCCTTTGAGGAAAGTTTTATAAAGTTTTATAAAATAGAAAGACAGAAAAAGAGCTCTTAGTCACTCAAGTTAAGTTTCAGCTCTAGAGCAACAAAGGGCAAAGATGGGGGTTCTTCTTCTTTTGCCTCTCCATGCTACTAGAGTATTATATTAGTATTACAAAGCCCGGAATGCAACAAACAAGATAAGAAAGAAATTCTCCAGATTACTCAAAAAGGCAGGTAGAATGAGTCGAGTCCACATTCGATCATGCAACAGCCGCTCTTTGTACTCTTTGTCCATTTCCTACCAACTTTCTTTATCTTGAGCCTATTCTAAGGGTTCTAGGGTATTTGAGAGGTTCTTCGGACATTGGTCCGACTGCTCTCGAGTGCGTCTTCATTGTCAATATCACTCCTCTCTGCTTCCAACTCTTCTAATTCCTCTCCTAAACCTTTCTCTACTCTTTCTCCTATTTCCTGTCCACACTTCTCAGGTCCTTCTTCTTCCTATCCCTTCCTGATGACATTCAGCATATCCTCATCTTGTTCTTCTATATTTGGATTGCTGATCAGGACTGATGTGCAACCTCTGATGGTGTTTCTATTATAAACCAGAGGTCAGTTACCTGATGATGTTATTATCAAGGGAAATGCTTCTAAGGTCAAGTTCACTCTTGAAAGCACTTCTAGAGGGGAGTCTGTCTTATAGATATGATATAAGACCATCCGGAAAACATTATGAGATACTGATAGTAGTGATTGTGACTACTACTCTGCTACTCAGATAGTGTTCTCGAGTACACGACTGAACTTCTAGTGGTTATGTCTGGGGAGCTGATTCTCTCTCGAGAGCTGTTTATTATGATTACTAGGTTCTGATTGTCTATCACAAACTTCATTTGGCCATAACTCCACGGATACTTGCACGATTCCCACGGTCTAAGATGCGTCGGGAAGCCCTCAAGAAGTCCTTTCAAACGATGCCCAAAACGTGTCAAAGCAATCAGTACTCATTGAGATATCAGTTAATCAGTGCTGGACACTGATTGGCAGATATCTCGGGAACCACCAAACACGGACATTTGCTTCCATGTGCACATGGAAGCTCTCTTCAATATGCTTCTGACGACTATAAATAGACCTTAGGGCAATAAGATCCTGTGGAGATACAAGGACCTCAAGGTTTGGCATGACACTAATCTATTACCCATAGATGCACATCAATCCTTGAATACAACAAGGACAGCCCCTTATATGGTTAAGTTATTGCTATTCTAGACACAAAAGGACTGCCATATGTAGAACAATAGGCAGTAGAACATGTGATGCTCTGTCCATATGCACAGACCATTATTTCCTGTATATAAGGCTTCATAGTCTGAGGATTAGACCTCAGACTTAATAACATCTTTTGTTGCTTATTCTACCTTGCTTGAGAATCCAAAAACTCTTCAATCACAAACTCAGTAAGTGACCTTTTGTGATATTGTCACTTATATTGCCAAAATTAATTGTCCAGTATGACACTACTTTCTAACTGGGATACGCTCTTAGGACTCTCTTACAAGCCCAGACATACCCTAGATTTCCAACAGGGTACTCTTACCAAATAGCTTTTAAGCTGTCATGGGCTGAAATAGCCTATTACCTCAAGAGGCAAGACAAATGAGCTGGCAGTAAGGTCTTTGGAGTTGGAACATCTCACTAGGCTTCTAAATACCAGGACTTTAGAATCTTCTCTGAAATGCTAGCTAACCTTGATCTAGAACAGACTTAGACAAACTTAGAACAGGTGCAACAGGTCAGAAATCTATTATGGGTATGTAAGTTTATCACATATAATCTAACATTTAGAAGCGGACACTATACATGGATCAAAGACGTGGACATGGTCACATGATACTAGAGTTATTTCTAGACTGTATTTGGAGCTGGGAAAAGCCAACTGATGGAGATGGAATGGACAGACTGTGAAGTCAGATAGTAATGGAGCAGAACTATATGGATAGATTTAAAAGAATGATACGTAGTTGGGCAGCAGCGCTGTCATTGCCCATAGGGGAATACTTTGGAGGAGAGCAATGAGTGAGGCTAAGGGAGATTGCATTTTCCTTCTTTCAGTCTAATTGAGTCTCTTTCATTTGTAAAGTTTAATATATTACTTAGGGTAGAGGGTAATAGACAAGGGAGCCTTCTTAGCTCTTGCCTTCATCTCAGAAGCTCTAGAGGTCATTGTATATGATGTTCTATAAGTATAAAAGTTGATCTTGGTGAGAGACTAGTTAGGACAACTTGTACTATAAGTCCTACTTGTTCTAGAGTCTAATGGTGAAGATAACTTGGACAACCTTTAGCAGGGTGGCAAGCTTGGAAAGTCTGGCTAGTCCTTCACTCAGACTGTATCACACCCATAAGGTTTGGTGTGGGGGTACAGATGAAAGATGGATTGAGTGTGGTAAGGCCTAGGAGTAGTTTACTGACTACATCTACTAGGGAGCTCGTTACAGTGTGTAAAGGTAGACACCTTAGAGGGATTGGTTTGCCAGACAGATCTAGATCAATCTTATGATCTTTATACCAATTTTAGAATTACAGCTAAGCTGTCTTCGTTTAATCTTTTCTTTAATACTTTTTTCCTTTCTCTTCCCCACTAACTCTTTAGTGTGCAATTAAGGACTACCTCAATATTTCTTTTGTTCTTGATACAGTGAAATTACCCATTCTCTTTTGCCCTCTTATAGTGGGGGTATTAAATTGACCAGTACTAAAGACAGTCTGGGATGTTAAAAAGTTCTTGGGGCTTGCAAATTACTATAGACAATTCATGAAAGACTTCACAAAAATAGCTCAACTCTTGAACAATCTGACAAGAAAGAAGGAAAAGTGGAACTGGGGAATGGAGCAGTAGATGACATTTAAACAGCTCAAACAGGTCTTTACAAGTAGGCCCTTATTAGTTGCACTGGATTTAGACAAGGAATTCAGAGTAGAGGCCAATGCCTCTAACTTTGCAATAGGAGGAGTACTGTTTATTAAATGCGAAGACAGTAAATAGAGACCAATCGCATATATTTCTAAATTGTTAAATGAAACTAAGAGAAATTATGAGATATATGATAAAGAAATGCTGGCTGTAATACAATGTCTGGAGGCATAGAGACACTTCCTGAAAGGAGCAAGGAGTAAATTTGAAGTATGAACAGACCATAAAAACCTGGAGTATTTCATGAGCAACCAAAAGTTAAATCACAGGCAAATATGATGGGCTCTATACCTGTCCAGGTTTGACTTTGTGTTGAAACATATTTCAGGAAGTAAAATGGGTAAGGCAAATAGATTGAGTAGGAGGCCAGACTGAGAAGTTGGAGTAAAGAAGGATAACAAGGAGCAAACACTAATAAAGAAGAAGTGGTTGGAAGTAAAGAGAATTAAAGTAGTGGAAGTCATAATAAAAGGAGTAAATTTACTTGATAAAGTGAGAAAATATGAGGTGAGAAATGATGAAGTAATAAAAGCAGTGGAAAAAATGAAACAAGCAGGCGTAAAGATGTTGAGAGATGAAGAGTGGCACTAAGAGAATAGCCTAATGCTAAAAGAGGGAAAGATATATGTCCCAAAGGACGAGAAGCTGAGGGCAGAAGTAATCAGGCTATATCATGATATGTCTGTGGGAGGACATAGAGGATAGTGGAAGATGGTAGAACTAGTGACGAGGAATTTCTGGTGGCTAGGGGTCACTAAAGAAGTAAAGCAATACATAAAAGGGTACAATGCCTGCCAACATAATAAAAATCAAACCCAACCACCAGCAGAAAAATTAATGCCAAATTTGGTTCTAGAGAAAGCATAGACCCATATCAGTGCAGACTTCATTACAAAGTTGTCCTTAGCTCAAGGATACAATTCAATCTTAGTAGTGGTAGACAGATTTACAAAAATGGCATATTTTGCATCTACTACAGAGAGAACAAGTGCAGAAAGACTAGTATGACTATTTAGAGATAACATCTGGAAATTACATGGATTACTAAATAGTATAATTTCAGATAGAGGACTATAGTTTGTGGCAGGGATCATGAAGGAGCTAAATCAGATGCTGGGGATCAATGCCAAATTGTCAACTGCATTCCACCTATAAACAGATGGACAAACTGAGAGGATGAATCAGGAGTTAGAACAGTACCTCAGGATGTTTATCGACCATCAACAAGAACAGTGGCCAGAATAGTTGGAAACAGCAGAATTTGCATATAATAATAAGGTACACACGGGAACTAATGTGTCACCTTTCCAAGCAAATCATGAACAAAACCCCAGGATGGGATTTGAGCTAAAAAAGAAGGGAAAGTATGAAGGGGCAGAAAGATTTGCAGAAAGGATAAAGAATGTACAGGAGAAGGCTTAGGTGGCACTACAGAAGGCACAGGAAGACATGAAGCAGTATGCGGACAGGAAGAGAGAGGAAGTGGAGAAATATAGAGTGGGTGACTTAGTACTACTTAGCACTAAGGACTTGAAGTACCAAAGACCGGAAAACGCACAAAGAAGTTCATAGAACGCTTTGTAGGACCTTACAAAGTGAAGGTGATCATTTCTAGTAATGCCATAGAATTAGAATTGCCTAGTACAATTAAAATATATCCAGTAGTCAACGTCAATAGAGTATGAAAATACAAGCCATAAGTGGAAGGTCAGAGAAAAGAAGTGCCACAACCAGTGGTAATCAAGGAAGAAGAAGAATGGGAAGTGGAGAAAATTATAAATAAAAGGAAAGTGCAAGAAAGAGACAAGTACCTAGTACAATGGAAGGGATGCATGGCTGAGGAAGACACTTGGGAAAGCAGAGAGAACTTGAAGAATGCAATAGAGTTGGTCAAAGAATTTGAAAAGGAATATTGTATGGAAGAGGACAAAGAAGTAAGACAACAAGAGGCAGAAGAAGACAGAAAAATGTTTAGTAGAGAGCTACCAGGAAGGTACATAGCAAAACTACTATATAGATGGAGAAATAAAAGATACGATCAAGAGTACTGGAAGAAAATGGAGGAGAATTGGAGAAAATGAAAAAGAAATCCATTTTCAAGGTATAATAGGAATCCGTTCTTGAAAAGAATGGAAAAAGAGAAAGATAAGTACAAAGGAGGAAAGATAGAAAAGTGAAACAAAAAAGAGGACAAAGAAGGTCAACAAAGAATCGAGGAAGATCAAAAGTATTTAGAAAATTTAGGAAATAAGGAAGAAGACATGGGTGACCTTAGGGACCCATACAACAAATTGTGAAAAGTCCTTGGAACAAGGACCCTTGAGAGGAGGGTAGTGTCATAAATCACTTTTTCCCTCTAAGTCAATATTTATTTATTTTTTCTTTTTCTTTTCATTTAATTATGTAATAATGTTGGATCAGTAAACAAGGACAAATAATTGGACTTGTATAAGTAGTGTATACAATCCAGTGAGGACTTTAACGAGTTCTTTTTGTCAATTCTGATAAAGAGTGAGATTAAGGTTAAGGTTACTCAACCACAACTGAAATCCTTACAGTGATACACTTCTAGAGACATGGTATAGTGTCTGAGGAAGGGCATAATTTTGTTGTGTAGGAAAAAAAAAATATTTGTTGTGGGTTTTACTAACCAATGTTTCTTCAGTTGACTATTTTACTAACTACTTATATCTGTTGGAGTGCAAATCTTTACCTAGCCAGGTTTTTACTGCCCTACTAGCTACTGCTCTAATACTAGGGTTACACTATTACTTCTTAGAGAAGATTCCTACTCTAATCATCTTCTTAAGGATGCAACAATATTCCTTTACATGTACTAGTCACAATGGACCAGCAGCACAAGACTAATAAAGTGAAAGTTTTACAAGTAACTACTAAGCCCACCTGGTTGTAAGGTCTGGTCTACACTGGGGCCCAGGTATGGTCCCAGTCATCCACCTCCAGAGTCTAAACTTCCTGGTCAGTCTACTTAAGCCTGTGGCCCAGCTATGTATAGAGGTAACTAGTGATCAGAGTTGATTACTGGTTGAGGGTCGAGTATATGAGAGTAAGAGTGAGCAGAGATTGAGGCGATTGGTGCTCTAGATGTGTTAAATGAGTTTTAGTGTAGTGAATGTTAGTTGAGATAACCTAAGTTCATACTCTAAGTCAGAGTTGATAAAGAGAACTTATTAGAGTCCTCGCTAATTGGTCTAGCTACTTATACATGAATGCATGTTTACTAGTATTTGTCTACTTGAATTATCTCATAGACTCCTTTTGAATCATAGTGTCTTGCACACTTCAAACTATTACATAATAAATGAAAATAAAATAAAATAAAATATTCCGCCACTGTAGATCCTCCAGTTCGCCTGCTATTTTATTACAGTTATGGTGTCTCATAGATGACTAAAAGAGAAATGAGGATAGTATTGTTCTTAAGTAAAGTAGCTGAATAATGAAAGGTACTTTATCAGTGAGAACAAAAGAAAATCTGTCTTTCTAAGTACCATACCAGTCTTGCCATGACATTACAGCAAATGTGGCTGTTCTCTCTAATAACTATAAGAAACTGTACTTAGGTTGTGTTAACCTTAGCTTAGTACTCACTCTATGTCAGAGTTAATAAAGAGAGCTTGTTAAAGCTCTTCCTAATTCAATTTTACTTGTTATGAACTACTCAATTTTTCTAAGATAATATTTATTTTTATTTATTTATTTATTTTATTTATTGGATGCATAAGAACTTATTACCAAATTAGAAATGGTGACTCAAAAAGGATACATGAGAGAAAGCTAATATGTACAAATAAATGTTTTGTATAAGTAGTATTAGAAATTCTAACAAGTTCTCTTTGTTAACTCTAATGTTATAAATTGCCTTTTTCCTCTAAGTCAATATTTATATTTATATTTATATTTATATTTATTTTCTTTTAATTATGTAATATCATTGGATCAGTAAATAAGGACAAATGATTGAACTTGTATAAGTAGTATACACTAAATAATAGAAACTCTAATGATGTCAGAACCTGCAGAACAATTCCGGATCCCTTTCAGAGGGTATAAGGTTTAAGATGAGAAGAACTCAACAGAGTTCCTCTATGAATTGACCAGCTATTTATAATAATACATGTGGCTATGGCTAGTCTATTCTAAGAGTAACTATAGTTCCTATTTGTCAAGTCCTAAGTAATTTCTTATGTCAGACAGCTTCTACCTACATGTTTTCCCACACATGGTGGCTATCTGATTGTCATGTGATCTACCTCAGATCATCACTTGATCTTTCCCATGCTTGTCCTTTTAAAGTTTATAACATTCTCACATCATAGTTGTCATGTCATGATGTCATTAATTAATTAAATAATAAAGAAAAAAAATAAGTACTAGAGTGAATCATGACATTATTCCTTTCTTAAGGTTCTTTTTTTTTTTTTTTTTTAAATAATCAATTTATTACATGGAGCATATAGGCAGACCATGGTAGCACTATGTAAAGGTAGCTATATACCCCCAACACGTGTTGTAAGTATATCTCCCAAACCCCAACTGTAGTCAGGAGTCTAGGTAAAGAAGAAATTGTATACTAAATAACAGATACCAGTGTCCAAAATATACTCCTACTAATGTCTCGATCCTCTCTCTAGCTTTCCATACCTTGTGACCAGACCAACCCTCTTTGTACATAACACTTGTGAACAAACACTAAAACAGGTACTCTGGTCAGACCCCTTTTCAGGTAGGTACTGGTGACTTCTCAGGAAGCCAAAGCTCTATGAGAAGAGCCTGAGTTAGTTCATTCTATCAACGGCATGTTCCTCATTCTTCATCAAAGCCCAACCTATGTGATTTCCTGCAATGGTAAAGGTGAAGCAAAGGCAGCCCACCTATGTTTCGAGCGTTAGGGCTCTACTATTAGGTTTTTGATTAGGGGATTGCAATACCACCTGAACAGCAGTGTTAACTCGGCACGATCCTTTTGGACTACCATCTGCATTTTGGATACTGCTCTCTAGAAGACAAAAGCAAGAAAAGCTCCACCAGCAAGAGCCTTGACTGGTACAATGTATCTGACATGTGTCATAACAATCACAAGCCAAACATAAATAGACAATATTGTGGAAGACCAGAATATAAAGGGGAAGGTGAATAACGACAATATTAATGTAAGATTTTTGGTATCATATGATCCCTCTGGGGGTCCAGAGGGGGATGGTGGTAGTTAAAGGACAAAAAGGGATTGCCCTTCTTAAGGTTCATCATCCCTGATGAACGTTCCTATTATTAAATTTTTATTGATTTAATATTTTCTTTCTTCCCCCTTTTTTTTATTGGCTTAAAATTTTTTTTAATACTTTACAGTGTAGGGTCATATTTCCTAAGTGTTCGTTCAATACCTGTGTTGTTGTTATGACATTGTCATACTTGCTGTGTCACTCCTGCATCCCTCCACAGCTTGTTGTAAGGATCTCAGTAGCAGTTGAGTAACCTTAACCTTAATCCCACTCTAAGTCAGAGTTGATAAAGAGAACTCGTTAGAGTCCTTGCTAGTTTGTGTTTGATACTTATACAAGTCTGGTTATTTGTATATGTTTACTGATCTGATGTAATTACATAATTAAATGAAAAAGAAAAGAAAAGAAAAATAAATAATGACTTAGAGAAATTTGGTAATTCATGATACTTGTTTTCTGACTACAGTACTCATTCCTCCTACTGTATCAGTCATGCCTCTTATAACTACTAACCCATCGTTGTCCTCACACTAGGTGGCTACTCCCTGTATCCACCTCCCCTACTATCCTCTCTTCAAAGATCGATATCCCAATAATCCCTTTCTAAAAAAGTTTTGCTATTTTTCTACTATTTTTTATTCCTTTTCTTGCTATCCTCTCCTCAGGGCAGTATAAGACTTTTGCCCCTGGCATTTTCCACTTTGTTTGATTTATTTTCTAATTTTATAAATAAATAGAAAAATTAAATCTAGCTATCTCCCTTCAAGGACTTACGCTCTCTTTGCTAATATAACTAGGTTTCTGGGGTTTTCTGACCCTTGCAAAACTTTTACTGGCACTCCTGGCACAGTTTGAAAATGTAGTAAAATAAAATATAACTTGCTGGACCTTGTTAACCAGTGTAAAATATCTACTATTCCTAGACTTGTGTTAACTGGTCTTCATACTATTTCTATCTCCTCAGCTTGTTAGGTTGGACTCTTCTCTTTCACTGCTTGGACCAAATCTCACAGGTCTTATGCTCTATCTTGCTGACTGCCTAGTCCAGGGTCTTATATCCTCTATCCTCTACTATTTTTCAACTACTGTGCAATTCTCTCTAACTAGGGTGTACCTTATATCCACTTTATCTCTCTGAATCATTAGCTCTGTGTCGAACTGCTGACTCTAAATCTTTGGCCTGTATTAGCCACCAATTTCTTCCTTCCAAGGTTCTGGTTATTATTAGCAGTGTAGCCTAGACACAATCCTCTCTTTAAGGTTTATCCTCCCCTCATCTACGTCTCTCACTTGCTCTCACCTATGACTGAGGCTTTTAGGACTTCCACGGTGTTCTACTCATTGGACTAACCTCCTTCAAGGACTTAACTTACCTTGGCTACTCTGGTCGTCAATTTCCTTTACGACTAAGCTCTTTCAGGTCTTATATTCACTAGCCTGGGCACTTCCACTATTACTGGACCCATATAAGAACTCAAGTTGCAGTTGCATAACCTTAACCTCAGTTCCACTCTTGATTGGAGTTTGACAAAGAGAACTCATTAGAGTCCCCACTGGATTTGAGCATACTACTTATACTTGGTCTGTGCACTATCTTCCCATGGTGATCATATGACATCCATATGACATGTCATGTGACAGATCATGTGACCTCCCATGTGACTTCTCTGATAATGTAAGTCCATTCTAAAAATAGAAAGGAAAAATAGAAAAAAAAGAGAAAGGAAAAAGTCCTTGTGTCATAAATCATGACACCACCTCCCTCTTAAGGGTCCTTGTCCCAAGGACTTCTTTATAGTTCATCATATGGGTCTCTTAGGTCACCCATATTCTGATTTTCATTTTCTAATTCCTCCTAATTCCTCCAAATACTTTTTGTCTTCTTTAATCCTCTGTCGATCTTCCTCATCCTCTTCTTTGTTCCACTCTTCTATCTTTCCTTCCTTGTAGTCATTCTTTTCTTCTTCTATTCTCTTTAGAAATAGGTTCCTGCTATATCTAGAGAACAGATTCCTTTTCTATCATTTCCAGTTTTTTTCTATCTATTTCCAATATTCCTGATTGTATTTCTTATTGCTCTATAAATAGAGCAATTTGGCAGTATACCTTTCTGGTAATTCCCTGCTAAACGTCCTCGCTTCTTCATCTGTCTTTTGTCACCTTACTTCCTTTTCTTTCTCTATGTAATACCTCCTTTCAAAGTCTTCTACCAATTCTATTGCATTCTTCAAATTCTTCTTGTTCTTCCATGTGTCTTCTTTTGCTATACATCTTTTCTATTATACCAAGTATTTGTCCCTTCCTTGTACCTTTCTCTTATTCATGATCTTTTCCACCTTCTACTCTTCTTCTCCTTTAATCACCACTGGTTGTGGCACCTCTTTCTTCTGCCCTTCTACTTGTGACTTATACTTCCATACTCTACTGACGTTGACTACTGGGTGTATCTTAACTGTACTTGGTAATTCCAATTCTATTACATTACTAGAAATGATTGCTTTTACTTTGTAAGGTCCTACAAAGCATTTGGTGAACTTTTTTATATGTCTCCCAATCATTTGGTACTTTAGATCTTTAGTGCTAAGTAGTACTAAGTCACTCACTCTATACTCTTCTATTTCTCCTCTCTCTGTGTCCACATATCTTTTCATATCTTCCTACACCTTTTGTAGTGCTGTCTTTGCTTCCTCCTGTACATTTCTTATCCTCTCTGCAAACTTTTCTGCCTTTTCGTATTTTCCCTTCTTCCTCATTTTGAATCCTATTCTTGGATCTTGTCCTTGATTTGCCTTAAAGAGTGACATCTTAGTTCCAGTATGTACTTTATTGTTGTAGGCAAATTCAGCCATACTCAGCCATTCTGACTATTGCTCTTGTTGGTGATCTATGAACATTTGGAGATACTGTTCTAACTCCTGATTCATTCTCTCTGTCTGGCCATCTGTTTGTGGGTAAAATGCTGTAGATAACTTTGTCTCGATCTCTAGCATGTGATTCAACTCCTTTATAATTTCTGCTGCAAATTGTAGTCCTCTATTTGAAATTATACTATCTGGTAGCCCATGTAACTTCTAGATGTTATCTCTAAATAGTTGTGCTAACCCTTCTGTATTTGTTTTCTCTATAAAATATGCCATTTTTGTAAATCTGTCTACTACTACTAAGATTGTGTCATATCCTTAGGCTAAGGGCAACTTCGTAATGAAGTCTGCACTGATATGGGTCCACACTTTTTTTGGAATCAAATTCAGTATTAACTTTCCTGCTGGTGGTTGTGTTTAATTCTTATTATGCTGACAGGCATCATACTTCTCCACATATTGTTTTACCTCTCTAGTGACCTCTGGCCACCAGAAATTTCTCGTCATCAACTCTGCCGTCTTCCACTGTTCTCCATGTCCTCCTATAGGCATATCATGATGTAGCCTGATCACCTCTACTCTCAACTTTTCATTTCTAGGAATGTATACCTTTCCCTCCTTCAACATTAGGCTGTCTTCTTGATGCCACTTTTCATCTTTCAGCATTTTCACTCCTGCTCACTTTATCTCTTCTACAGCTTTAACTACTTCATCATCTTTTGCTTCGCATTTCCTCATTTTGTCCAATAGGTCTACTCCTTCTATAACTACTTCTGTTACTTTAATCCACTTTGTCTTTAGCCACTCTTTCTTTACCAGTATCTGCTCCTTGTTATCCTTCTCCACTCCAACCTCCTAGTTTGGCCTCCTACTCAACCTGTCTGCCTTCCCTATTTTACTTCCTGGAATGTGCTTCAACACAAAGTCAAACCTAGATAAGTACAGAGTCCATCATGTTTGTCAGCAATTATAATTTTTGGTTGCTTATAAAGTACTTTAGATTCTTATGATCTGTTTACACTTCAAATTTACTCTTAGTTCCCTCTAGGAAGTGTCTCCAAGCCTCTAAGCAGTATATTACAGCTAGCATTTCCTTATTGTGTATCTCATAGTTTCTCTCCATTTTGTTTAACAATTTGGAAATATATACTATTGGTCTCTACTTGTTATCTTCATACTTAATAGACAACACTCCTCCCATTGCAAAGTTAGAGGCATCTACTTCTACCCTAAACTCCTTATCTAGGTTG
>Ga0153955_100410_pt1 | contig 22630 bp, 26 predicted proteins | sample TSFL039MetaG_FD_104744 | JGI IMG/M metagenome (GOLD analysis project Ga0153955, IMG submission 104744) | Attine ant fungus gardens microbial communities from Florida, USA - TSFL039 MetaG | ecosystem: Host-associated > Fungi > Mycelium > Unclassified | place: USA: Florida, Wekiwa Springs...
ATTCGGCAATTGCCACACTAGCGCCTTAAAGTTTGATAGATAAGTCACGCCAGCCCAGGTTGTGATTGGTTCGCCTTTTTGTAGACCAATTTTTATGAATGTCCATGATGCGAGCGTCCCACAGTCAGAAACTTCTGCCACCAGTGGTTGGATGGTTAGATATCATGAGTTCGTTGGAAATGTGCTCCGAAATTGAGGTTTCTTCTTCCTCAGTAGTGAAACTTGGATCAATCCATCGGGTTATTGGATAGTGTGACGTAGATGGTCATTCTACAGGTCCAATCCTTTGAGAAACTACACCGCATAGATTTCATGAAGCAAGAATTGAGAACTGCAGACGAGTTTATATACTAGTGGCCAGCGGAACAACAACAGATCTTATCTTCACATTGAGCAAATTCATTACGTAAAGATCCGAAGCCTATCTCGATCGATAAGCGAAATTCAAAGTCAGTAATCCAAAAGCAACAGTCATCAATAAAATCAAAAAATTACCGCAAAAAAACGTCATGTTTGCATGCCTTCCCCCGCGGCCCAGGGCCACAACGATAACAAAAATCATAACCACAGACACACGTCATATGCGAACATCCTCCCGCTTTTTCAACAACCCTATGACACTTTTGACACCTCTGCCATCCTTTCTTTCTCATCAGCACTTCAAATTTGATGGTATTGACCCTCTCGCCATCGCATTTGCTCCCCTTGTGCGCAAGTTGCCTACACTTGGTGCAGATCCAGGATGTACAGCGGGGACACTTGATCTTCCGAATGATGAACAGATATGATGCCATCTTCCCAACCTTGATAAACTGCTTGCAGGAAGTATTGGGACAATAAACCCTCCTTCGCACAGGCGTCCTATATTCTTTTTCCCTTTGCAATAGTTCATCGAACTGAGCTGAAGACAGGATGGGTCGTACTTTGTCCTGAGGAATGGGGATATTACAGCATTGAAAAGGGTATAAGGGTTCTTGGGAAGTGTAAGAGGTGACGAATTTGACACTACAGTCTTTACAATACATGTGACCACAAGGCGCCTTGAAACGCGGCTGACGGGGTTGTATTGTGTCAAAGCACGCAGTGCAGGCGTCTCTCTTTGATTTGGTGCTTCTCTCTTTCATACTATCTTTCATATATGAAGACTGGGCTCGGGAAGTGCAGCTTACTCCGGGACTGGCAGGGAATTAGCCTCCCACAGGCGACTAGCATTTGAAGATCTACCTGAAGCCGTCCGAAACTGATTCAAATCTAGTTTGAGGTTGTGATGGCAATTCTGTCCCCAGCCTTGCTTTTGAGGTCGGGGATCCACTTGAATCATCTCTGCGTCAACTGCTCAAGTCACAGAAAATACAGGATACGATCTATGGCTTTACCGTGAATCATGGGACAGCCTACAGGACCATGTAAGCAATCCAGGCAATCCAGTCAGTCTGTTCAAAACTCACAGATTACTCTTGCATTGCCTTGAAATTATGAGAAGTTTGTCAGCGACCGTGTCGAATAAAAGGAAGAAGCTACTCGCGATGTGCTTGTCACACTTGATTCAGTGGTGGCTTCAGAGTGACAAAGGACGCAATAAATTAGAGATCAAAATTTACTAGCTTCGAGACGTACTCGGCTCCGGTTTTCCAGGCTGAAAACGTGTCTCTGGAGATTTACCGGAATTACTATACAGCAATCAATCAGAATCTCGACATGCAACTTTGATACGGAAGATAGATTACCTCAAAACATGGACGTGAGTGAGTGAACCATTAGGATCAGGTGCATGTTTAGTGATTATCAGCTCTTCTCCAGAGTTTATTGGTAGATCGTCTTCAGTCTTCGTTTTGCTGTCCATATCAAATTTTCAAAAAATAAGTATCATGTTCAAAACAATTGCCTACCTAGTTAACAAACTAGTGTGAATCTTTATCAAAAATCTTCTCGAAAGTCAAATTGTGAAAAATGTATGATACTTACCAGAAAAAATCTTCTAACAACGAAGTCAAACCATGCTTCAGATACGCGACATGATCATCCATCATTGATATGTCCATCGGTGCTTGGGGACGTGCTTCCATTGATTTCTGTATAATGATACCACTTGATTGATCCGCGTCAAGTCTGTTCTTAGAACTCAACTCAAGATGCTTGGCGTAAGTTAAAGCAAAATTTCCGACCTTTTGGAGCTATTGCTAGGCGTGGTAGGCGGTAATTGCCAATTGGAACTAGTCGCATTACTGTCTCATCAAGGGAGATTAGACACACGACTCTCAGGGCATACAAGATAAATTACATACCTTGACGCGGTGCAAATGTTGACCGGGCTTCGTACGAGATTTGGCCTAGCGACAGAATATGTGAATGGAATATTGATGATAATGATAATTTTGAATTTGCCAAACCTTACAGAGTCCTCAAGTTGGTTGATATTCATAGTTCTGAATACAACGTGTTCATCAGGACACGCTATCCTCATAAGTGCCATACTCACCCGTGGTCGAAATTCGGTTTGCGAGATTTGGGGATTGAGGAAGAGGAGGACGGATCACCATTCATACCATTCACGACAGATGGAGTATGACGGTGGAGCATGGGTATCGATGAATCTGCACTCATCACTCGTGATCCATATTTTCCCTTTGGATTATAATCCGTTGGTATCATGGCTCTCTGCAACCTCATATTGCCACTACGAACAATCAATTATTAGCAAACACTACGACCAAAGAATACAAAAAACTACTAACATTCTTGGTCCAGAATTTCTCAGAAAATGAGATCCGTTTGGTACAGGATCCAAGACATTATAATAACGCCTTCTTTCTATCAAAGTGTTTCTTGGTCTGAAAGGAGTTCACAAAAGAAACCTACCTGTTCGAAGTAGAGCAGCTCGATCGATTGAAAGATCCCTTGAATGCAACTGCAATGATTCTATTGATTGTGTTATCTTCCTGTTTGCCACAGTCATGGATAAATCGTCAATGGTAGGGTTGATCACATACTGTACGGTGGACGATATGCATCGAAGGATGCGCCAGGTTGTATCCTCGTCCTCTTCATCCATCTTACTCGATTCTGAGAGAGTTTGTGCATAATACCTATCCAAGACGAGTATCAAGATATCCTTCAAATCTTCGAGTTGTATTTGAAGTATGTGATTTATGCCGTGAAACCCAGCTGTTGTTCTTCCTCGCAAGAGGAGACGAAAGTCGTCAACCGCTTGCTGTATATCAGCTAGCAGAGCCTCCTGGGAAGTATGCATGGAGTGCGTGGAAAAGGTAGTTTCTCATGCGACCTATAAGTACTCCCTGCTTAACAAGAAGACGCCACACACAGCTTTAATTATAGACTGATAATGATCGCATATGGCTGTGACAAGTCTTCAAGATTCTTACCATTCACACATCAATCGTTCACATACACACACTGTTCAAACCTGTTTTGAGGCATAAAGCTCTCAAACCAAGGGAACAACCAATTCGAACTCCGATAAGCCTCTAACCGATCAGACAGCACGAGGCATACGCCTGTCGTGCCAACCTGCAAGCCATTATACTTTACGCACGGAATGTTACTGATTCCGATTCCAAATGATCAGCTGGCAACTAACATACGGCATTTCCTCCTGAAACAACCAAATTAAATTTGACAGTACACAAAATAAATATGAACCAGATCCTAGATCGACAAAACGAGCCAAACTAATGTCCACACATACCAGGCCCACTATACTCAGCACCACAACGATAACAAAACTCAAATCCACAAAGACATGTCATGTGTAGACATCCATCTATTCTCTCGACAATTCTACGACACTTTGAGCATGTCTGCCACTCCTTTTCTTTGGCCAGCTCACGAAGGCGAGTCGTATTCTTGTTCTCTTCGCATTTCTCACCTGGATGAACAAGCTCCTTACACAAGAGACACACCAAGACATGACATGCCATACATCGAGCCGTATCCTGCGTTCTACTAGACCAACGCCCGGATGCAGACGTGCTAGCAGGTGCCTTGGAAGGCTTGATGAATTGATGGCAACTTTGTTGAGGGCAATATATGCGTTTATCATGGGGAGTACTATACTCCTCATGTTTTTCCCGAAATCGAATCAGGTCCTCGGTAGCGTCACAAAGCAACAATTCGATATTGCAGATGGGTATTTCAGTCTTGCAGCAACGAAGAGGATGAAGGGATTCGTCATTGATATATGCTGCTATGAGATCGCCAACGCAGCTCTTGCAATACCAGTGTCCGCAGGGAGCAGCCATAGATCCCAAAATGTCGGAGGGATCTCCACAGACTACACAATAGCCAGAAAACAGTGATCGAGGTGAGGATGATGATGAGTTTTGGCTTGTCTTCTCAGATTCATCAAATCCATGATCTGCGAAATATTCGGCTAGTTCAAACAGAGAGTCTGCAGGCGATCCCGGCAGGTTGGGCAGAGGCTTCTCCACTTCGTACTCATGATCAGTACAACCTTCATTCTCCACTTCGTACTCATGATCAGTACTACCTTCATTCCCAGCTTCGTACTCATGATCAGTACTACCTTGATCATCTGAAGTCCAGACGAAATATGGGATCGGCTGAAGGTCAGGTACACGGTCTAGACATTGGGATTGGGGTCGTTCAGGAGATGGGGTGGGATATTCTAGAAAACACTGACGAAGCCCTTCCATTAAAGAAGTGCTTGGGCTTGGTGGGCTCAACGCTAAGTACATGGGATAGAGCCGGATGAAGAGTTTTCCCTCACCTGGTCGAAGCGCTGCGAATGGCTTGATGAAACGATACGATGTCATGCTCTTCATTTTCGTCTAGCAGTTTTCCTCGTTTGGAGACAGATACCATCGTGTCTTCGCTATATTATTTATCATTTTTGATTTCTGGATTCATCCTCACCTATTTCTTCTGTGATTTCATCTTGAGCAGATGCCCTCTGTTTTCCTTTCAAGCTACATACAATACAGGATGAGATTAATTTGGAGAATAGACTGAGACGGTGACTTACCGAGATGGAAGGTGTTCATGGGGAACAGTTTGAAGTTCCTCCTCGTCCCTATTGTAGTCCCAAAACGGATTAGGGGTTGGGCTAGATGGGGATGGGCTAGATGGGGATGGGGCTAAAATAGTGACATAGGAACTTGTACCATCAGCCCTCGAAGCCGTGACATTCAACCTGAATCTCGGATCAGCCTTTAGCGCCATCCAGGAAGAGCTTGGATTCACTGTGTGATGGCATGGTCAATAGTGCTAATATCACGATAGCTATGACTATTGGATGGATGACCTGGGACATCAAACGGCAATAACTGGCCTGCCAATTCATCGCCATCATCAGTCAGGCTTTCCAATATCTGTTGAACGGTAGCGACAATGAAATTGAGTGTTTCAACGTTCTCATTGCCAATCACAGTAACATCGGTGTCCTCTGAGAGAGAACGGGCGAAACGAGCATCTGTAATCTCTCCTAACGTGGTCTCTAAATTCTGAAATTGGAACTGGAGAGCATAGTCTCTGTCATCTAATGCATCACTTGTGTATAACAAGGTACGAGCGTCGTCAAGTGCCTGATTTGCGACGAGGATGCCTTGGTCGTCAGTGCGGAATGTTGGGTACGACATCGGAGTCTTATACACACACATTCACCGCATGTCACACCAGTTGCCTAGTCCAATTTTAGATGTGATGACCTGAGACACGTGACTTGCCACAGACTTTTCTTCAGTGACAACACTACTGTAAACGATGAGGCCAACATTGGGCCTGTTCAAATCGGGGCGTTCAGCATGGAAAGGTGCGTTGTACCGGAGAAGCTGGAGTTTGAACTACACAATTCTGGGCAGGGCCTTACTTTGTTGCGTTCCCAAATCTTCGTGATGCTCTTCTAAATCATGTGCCCATCGAGACCAGGGCACGGTCGTGTACGATTCTACCGAGCTTTGTCGGGTGAGTGGGTATCGGACACGTTGCAGGAGGAGCCCACTGACTGGAAATCAGAATCCGGTTTATGGTGTACAATGGCAAGGAGTATTTGCCGGTGACGGTGACACAGGACATGGTTGGCCACAAGCTCGGGGAGTTTTCACACACGAGGAAACGGTTCATATACAGGTAGGTGTTCAGGCCGAGGCGATGACCGAGGCTGACAGGCCAAGCAGATCTTCCAAGAACCGGTAGATAGAGTAGCGTAAATAACCAAAAATAAAGGGATTGGTTTCCTAGCGACGGGTAGATCCGAAAGAGGTCTGTTAGAGGTCATTAGCTAGTCAGGTCACTACCAGGTCACTACAGATCAGTATTTGGGTCAGTACAGGTTAGTATCCAGGTCAGTGTCTAGGTCAGTAAGGTCAGTACAGGCTAGTACAGGTCACTGTCCAGCTCATTTTAGTCCACAGCCAGCTCATCGCTAGCACCAGCCATGGCCCACTTTCAGGTCTCTCAGCACTCCCTCACCCCTTCCCGCCCTGCTCCCTCCCCTTCCTTCAACCATTCGACGGCCCTTGTAAACGCTGGTTACTCCTCTTCCTTTACTGCCTCCACATCGCCCTCAGCCTCCCCCTATACCTACAACTATACCGGCATCGGTGGCGCCCCCACCCGTGGAAATCCAGCCGATGATCTTTCTGGTTCTGGCGTCATCAGGAGTGGCACAGTGAGTATTAAGGAAGATGGTTTCGCTAGCTGGTTGTGGAAAGCCAAGTGGCTCGTCCTCAGAGACCAGTCATTGACCATCCACAAGAACGAGGTCGGTTCTTGCACTGTACTCGAGAGCAGGTCTCCAATCTCATCTGTCATTCCAGTCATCATCACAGCAAACCGTCATCCTGCTACGGGATATCTCGAATATTGAGCGAACAGATCTCAAGCCCTATTGCCTGTATCTCGAGGCAAGAGACAGAAAACTATGGCTTTCGCTCAAGAATGACGAGGAAGTTTATGGATGGCAAGACGATATCTATCAACGCACTCCCATGGGTGTGAGTAACCCCACCAACTTTGTCCACCAGGTTCATGTTGGCTTTGACCCTGTCACTGGCCACTTTACCGTGCGTCGTCTCATCGTTTATCCGATCAAAATGCGATCCTCTTCTTCAGGGCTTACCAGAACAATGGCATAAACTCTTGACCAATTCCGCGATAACACAGGAAGATTACGCCAAGAATCCTCAAGCAGTCCTTGATGTCCTGGAATTCTACACAGATCACCAAAGGCGCGAGATCGAAGAAAATGGTCTAGGTTCGCCTTTCTTCTTCCACTTTATTTCGTTATTCACTCCTTTTTATAGGCGCACCTCCGCGATTTAATGCAGGAACGGGTCTAGGCGGTCTCTCTCAACAAAAGCAACCCATCGTATCCTCCATCGCTGATCGACCAGGAATTCGACGTCAAGATACTGTACCACCTGGTCTCGAAGCCATTGATTCTGATAATTTACCGAATGCGGCACGAGCAGCAGCAGATCACGTTAATGGTTCACATGTTGCCGCCAGTCAATCCCTGTCTAGTTCGGTTTCTAGAATACCTTTGTCTATTTCGCCCAGCAATATTGGAGTACCACAAGCGTCGAGGACAGCACCTGCCAGACCTTTGATTTCTGCGTCCCGAAACACTCCTGTGCCATCGCTGACATCTTCGGCCGGGAACGTTCAGCCGAAAGATGTTGTTACGCCTTCACCAGAAGTTTTGAAAGCAAGAGTAAGAGCTCAGGGACCTCCTACCGGTCGACAGCGAACGAGCAATAATAGTTCGTTAACGTTACCTGCGAGGGATGATTCATTGTACAGACCGAAGGAGAGGAGTCAAGAACAGGATCCCCAATACCAACAACCAAGACAGTTGCAGGTGGAGGTGCAGAGAAGAGAGAAGGAGGAAAAGGAGAGGAGGGAGAAGGAAAGAGAAGAAGAGAAGATTCGACTTTTGCAACAAAGGGAGAGGGAGAGGGAGAGAGAACGTGAGCGGGAGAAATGGCAGCAGCGTGAAAAAGACCAGGAGGAAGAAAATATGGTTACTCGACCACCTGTTCTTCAGTCATCTAAATCTGCACCTGGGGCGCCTATCACGCCTGTTCAACAACCGCAACAGCCGCGGCAGGGTGCAAATGTTGTGATACCTGCGATCCAACCGCTTCAACCGACGAAAAAGGCGGTTCAGATCCAACAGCAGGATAAACATATCAAACAGGCTCCTATTGATGCAACAGCAGGGGGTGTTGCAGCTGCCGAAGCTGCGTTGACGAAACCGAAAGAGAAGAGAATAAGCACGATGACGGAGGTACAAGTCATGGAAAAGTTGAGAAGTGTTGTTAGTGAACAAGATCCGAAGTTGTTGTATAGCAAAATCAAGAAGGTTGGGCAAGGGTGGGTCATTTGTTTTTGATCAATAGGGGGCATCTCACGCTATCGCATGATAGAGCGTCTGGACACGTTTATGTCGCGAAAGCATTGACTACTGGAAAAAAAGTTGCTATTAAGGAAATGGATTTAGCGCATCAGCCCAGGAAGGAGTTGATCGTGAATGAGATTCTGGTAATGAAGGAATCGCAACATCCGAATATTGTCAATTTTTTGGACAGTTATCTTGTGAAGAGTACAGAACTGTGGGTTGTGATGGAATATATGGAGGGAGGTGCGTTGACAGATATTATTGAGAATAATACCTTGGAGGAGGATCAAATAAGTAGTATTTCTCTCGAGGTGAGATATCTTTTCAAGTAGCTTCCAACGAGTGCTGATGAACTGTGCTGATTTTTTTGTAGACGTGTAAGGGGCTGGGACACTTGCATAGCCAGAAAATTATCCATCGGGATATCAAATCTGATAATGTACTCCTCGACGCACAAGGTCGCGTTAAGATCAGTACGTCTCTGTTTCTTTCTGTTTATGGCATTCCCTTCACTTGTCTTCCCCAGCTGACTTTGGATTCTGCGCCAAACTAACCGATCAAAAATCCAAACGTGCCACCATGGTTGGAACGCCCTATTGGATGGCACCTGAAGTAGTCAAACAAAAAGAATATGGAGCAAAAGTGGATATATGGTCGTTAGGCATAATGGCTATTGAGATGATTGAGAATGAGCCACCATATCTGGATGAAGAGCCGCTGAAGGCACTGTATTTGATCGCCACGAACGGGACGCCTACATTAAAGAAACCAGAGATGTTGAGTCAAGAGTTGAAGAGCTTTTTAGCAGTATGTTTATGTGTTGATGTTACGAGTAGGGCTACGGCCTCTGAGTTGTTGCAGGTGAGTAAGAAATTGGATTTGATGCTTTGCATAGGATCTCTATGATCCTCTGATCTCTGATCTTGTTTTTTTCTTAATCTGCGTTGATCGGACGTTGACTAATATCCTATTCTATCCTATTCTATCCTTAACAGCACGATTTCCTCAGGAAAGCCTGTGCATCATCTGGGCTCGCGCCGTTATTGCGATTTAAGAACAAGACATGAGTCATTACTGAAAGGACAGACAGATAACATAACACCATCATACCACCATACCATCCCTCGTGACTATCTGATAAAATGTCCACAGACGAAGAAAACGCCATGATTGAACTGGATACCCTCGATCTCTTTTGATGATTTCTGGACAAAGTAAGATGTGTGCACGAGTGTTGGAGGACACTTTCCCTTAATCTCGCAGCTGCATTCTTGGTTTTCACATATCATTTTTTTGGTATATGTAGTGTACCCTGTCTTTTTTCTTACACGCTTACCGTAAACCTTAGTTTGTTATGATGTACAGCCCTCTCGTCCTTACGGGGAATGTCAGATTCAGTTATTAGAATACGTGGGATGATGTCGATGATAAATCGATTTACCATACTTTGTTTAACGTAAACGTTGGCTGCTTCCTGTTCTTTATTTCCTCCAGCGCAAATCACGTCTTACAGTTAGTATTGCACAGCATCTTTTCCTTTTTGAACAGGAAAGGAAAGATAGCCAGCGGCGCATGCGCTTTGTCGTTGTTGTTGTTGGTTGAAAAGACTTCTCAGTTTCTGTCTTTCTCTCTGTCCCTGTCTCCTTTTTTTTTCTCCTTTTGAATCCTTGATGTCGATGCAGTTACAGGTACAGATGCAGATGCAGATGCAAACCCAACATATTCGATCTCAGGCTATGGCTCAGGCTCTACAACATCAGAGGTTACAGTCAACTCAACCTCCATCAACTTCATCATCAACTTCATCATCAAATTTGATGCCACATATTGGCAGGGTTTCTACTACGACATTAAATGCGAATGGAATGGCCAATCTGAATGCTGGAGTTAGTACTACTAATACGTTTGTCGTCGGGAATGGATTGAGGAATGGGACGGTGGATGGTCTAAGCGATAATGATCCCGCTGCGGCTGCTGCTGCTCTGTCACCAGCAGTTTACTCAACGCTCCAGATGATGGGTACACAATCTGGAGGGACAGGGGTTGGCGGATTGACTTCCAGTCGTGTGAGTCCAACACACATGCCAATGCAAACACAGACGCAGACACCGGGCAGTAATGTGACGATTAGCCCTGGACTTGGTAGTACTGGAGGCAAGAATGTCACCATCGATCCATCATCTACAACAACCAACTTGGCTGGTGGCAGTGAAGGTAGAAAATCTTCCGCTTTGAGGACGACAGAACGGGTACCGGCAACGGCGGTTGTGGATCAGGTACATGCCTCGGTATCGCATCTATTGACAAGAGCGTATTCCTTGCCTTGTTCTACTGCTGCTCAGGCTTTTTCAGGCCTTGTCCAACCTATTGCGAGGTTCCAATTAGCATTGGACGCGTTGTTGCCTTTATTGGACTCCGCAAAATCTGTGGAAGTAAGTTCTCTGCTCTTTCTTTGTGTTTGATCTTGATCTTGATCCGAACGATCATAGCTTTCACAAAGAATTTTGGTTTCCTTTATCCTGTATTCGCTTTATGCGCCTCATCCCATTACTATCAATCCTTTTCGGAGTGTGTTATTTGTCGCCTATGTTCAAGAACGAGGAAAGGCTATTCAGGTTGCGGACGAAGGTGGCACTAGTCCGAATGAACAGTTGGTGTGGGTTTTATGGAAAATTTTGAAGGGTGATGGCAATGATGTGAGCTCTTATTACCCTGATTCTCGTGTGCCAGGAATTCACGTTATCCCTGCTTAGATCGGACCTTATTCTCCAAGCACCTTGGCGCGTTCACCTCTGCCTACTAAACTTAGAGCTGTTAATTTAGTCCTTGATGACGAAATGTATGATAGTGGCATTGACTTGTAAGTTTCTGCTTCTTTCATCTCATCCATCTTCTCATAATTGTTTCCTTCCATAAATTTTCCTTGCAGAGACGATGTTACATATTCGTATTTCCAGAAGCAACAAAATATGGCCCACGGGCAATCGGCCCTCTCCAATTTGCACAATATTGGACTTGGTGTCGTGACCAGTCCAGCGGTTCCTTTCTCAGGCCAGTCTGCCGCTATGGCAGGGATCACTCGTTCTGCCATTACGAGTGAGGAGGATAGACGGAATGAGCGAGTCGTACAGGGCATGCGACTCTTGTTGGCTGCACGGGAAAGAATTTTGACGATGGCGGAGCAACGCGTATGAAATTCCCCCTTTTCATCAGACTTCTTTTAACCCTACCTTTCAGGTTCTATTACCGTTAATAAACGACGTAACCTCATCTCGAATTACCACCTCACTTGACTTCACACCTATTGTGGCTCGCAATCCTTCAATCGCTCATCCCCTCTTCGTCGGTCTCTTATGCAATGCGTCCGACGAGAGCAGTGTTATATCTCAATTTCTTGATGTGTTACCGTTCCTACCACCGTCGCTGACGAGTATGGACGTGATGGGAAGACTTTTGCACGATAAGACGTTTATTAATAAGATACCTGGGTACTCGACAGTTGCGGATTTGGTGAGAATGGAAGTATTGGGGAGGTTTATACATGAGTGCATAAATTGGTTGGAACATGCGGAGAGGGAGGAGAAGGAAGGGTTGATTAGTGATGATCGATTTGCAAAGGGCGTGCAAAATGTGAGCCTAATATCTTTTGTCATTGGTTCGATTGCTGATCTTGTTTTTGTGTATGTCTGTGTGTGAATATTATAGTTGTGCAGGTTCTTCAGCTCGCTCATTAAGCTCCAAATCATCGACGCTTCTTCCGACGCGGACACAGCCGAAATGACGCACTTTACTCTTCGATACTCGCGCTTTGAAGAAGCTAATGTTCTCTATCGACATTTAGTTATGAGCAAATACTAAACCTCCAGACTTGACAATCGGAGACTTTTCGACACCTAGTACGCTGCGCCAAGTATCGCCTTCAATACTTTTCAATCTCCCAAACAAGTTTTGTTTTATATGCTCTCGCTCTCTTTTTGTGTTTTATAATCTTTTTCCCCCCTCCGTTATGATAGACTTATCCTGAAGGATCAAATTCTTATGGGTGGTACAGCTACCATTGCCCTGCCCCTTTATTTTCTCTTTCTCTCTCGCCTGGTCTCGCGACAAGAATTACTTATTTATGCCTCCCCTCCTCTGTGATTCTAATATGGCCTCCTTTTCGTCGAGTTGAAGTGGGCTCTTTTTAATTTCCATTCTTATATCCTTCTTCAGGGTGATATGAGTGAAAACTCACATGGGTTATTGTGATCAGCTCCGGTTCGATACCGCCTGTTTCTCTTCTTTTCCTCTTTCTCTCTCTGTTCTTTTTTTTCCCCCACAAGCAACGAGCAGAGCATTCGCAGGGCATTCTTGTTTCCTCTGTTTACTACATTGGATGTACATGACAGCTATGGGCTGTTTGTTTTGACCGTAAAGATCTCTGATTCTCGGTCTCAGTCAGGTTTCAGATTTCTTCTGTAGCTTAATTTGAAAGCAGATTATTATCTCTGTGTCCCTTTCTTTCCTTCCCCTTTCCTGTTATTTGATGTAAATATATTCGAGAAAGGAAAAAAAATAAAGATGTATATTGCCAGACGTGCGTGTATGATTTTAGGGTTTCATGGTGTCATCACTTATCCGACGATGAAAAATAATCTTAAGAGCACAACCGTAGCAACTAATTTAGGCAAAAAATTTAGTCGGAACGAGTGCCGCTGCACGCTTACTAGATACATTAATTGGCTACGAGTTGATTATGTGGCCAACATGAGTACAAAAGCAACAGTGATGTGACCGTTCAACACATCTAGTACACTTAATTAATGGGGACTCGAACAGTCTCATCTGTTTGAGTATCCGGAGCACGAAGCGGCTTTTGAGATTTTGTCGTAGCCATAGTAGGTCCCGGCTGGCGCTAAATGAAACAAATTGATTTATGGAAAAAATGTTTAATTCTTCATGACAGGTCAAAAAAAAATAGAATACGCACATGAGAGTCGGTCAACTTCAACTCTCTAGCGAGGTCATCCGCTGTACCGTCAATTTCACGGGTACATTTTCCAGAGTGTAACACACGAGACCCGATATCATTTGTGGGGATCGCATTGTGTAAGATGCCTCCCTTTTGGAGAAAGTGTTCGATCGGGACGGCGTTGTGAGTTTGAGATTGATGAATGATGGGTGCGTCGTGCGAAACTTCATGAATTGGAATAGTCGTGTGGATGGTCTGGCGATCGACCGCTGGAACGAGCATAAGATTTCTTATTGGACAGGAGGAAGCGACAGATAGGACGAACTCTCTTTCTCAATTATGGGCTGGATGACGTGATGCACATGGTGGTGAATTGTCTCATGTACAGTAACGCCTTTATCAATGATGGTGCGCTCCCGATCAAGGTGCGTCTAGTTAATTGTCAGAGACTTTACGCACAGTATCTGACAGGCGCCGTACGAGTGTATCATGGTGTTGGTGGATTTGGCTGTCGAACAACGAATTGTCTTCAAGATTATTCACATGAACCTCGCGTATGTTAGTTACAGGATGAATCTATAATTGAATAAGTCAACCGCTGAGAAGGATAGTCCTTGCGCGCACAAAGTCTCGAATTTGTTCTGTCAGAGTCTCTGAGGCGATGACTGGTTGAATATGGTGCTGAATGTGGTGAACTAGGATGGTTTAGCCGAGTTGCCTTAGACAGAGAGATGACATAGACCAACTATGACGATCAACTTCTTTCACGCGTGCAACCTCTTCTGTCTCGAGATGACGTATGCGTTCATGAGTGATAGCTGAAGATGATCTGAGAACTGGATAACCTGATGCGAAGGAAGGACAAACGATTTAGTTGATTAGTGTCTTCCTGAGCGGCCCCAGAAGGCATGATGTCACGAGCATTGTGCCTCGTGTGACCATGGTCATGAATGACTTCAAGAGCTATAAGTGTATCATAAAGTGTGTCATTCAGAGGGCACAAATAAAAAACGTACCGTCCGGCCGAACGTTAGAGGGTTGCTCGGATCCCTGCCTGGCAAGCCTATCCTGATCGGCAGTTGTACCATTTCCTCGGGTACTAGCTACAGGAGCAGCTTGTCCTGGAGCTGAAGCCACTACAACACCACCTCGGTCAGATGGACGAAGACCTGAACCCAAACCCGGTGAGGGCTCCGCTGCATAGAGCCCACGGTCACGATCCGTGACTACACGTTGACTTCCTGACGATTGTTCCGGTGAGCCGATCAATACACCAAGCAGGCAACGACATACCTTGATCACGAACTCTATCATAATCAGCATCGGAATCAGACACTGGTTTACCTGATGTCCCAGGGCCCGTTCCTGGAGGAAGTTTTTGGCTTCCCGTTGTGTCTCTACGAGGAGCAGTTGTGGAGTCTCCCTGATGCTTCTTGCCATAGTCCACAGCGTCAGATGTGGCACCCCTGGCCTCAGATTCGGTTGGGCCAGATGAACTGGTGAGGTTCTTGAAAGCACTGGAGATGCGCGCTGTATGAATCCGCCATCATTCAGTGAGAGCACTACGCCCTGAAGATGGCAGACAAACCCATTGACTGATTTGAAAGTAAGGAAAGAAGACTTTCGGATGGCACAATCATTGAGATGATGCTATATAGGTGGGGTGTCTTTGGAGTTCAGAATCCATTGGGGTCCAGCAATCGGGATGAGTGAAGTCAGGGAGAAACCCTTCGTGATGGAACATCGGACAGAAAAAGGAGTACCTCCTGAGATTTTACGTAGAAAAAATTTCTCTACGGGTTCATAGAAATATATCTGCGTACCCTTGTTATTTGTTCCAAGGTCCTATGAATTTTGAAGAGTTTAGTTGTTAATCCACGGCTGGAAAGGGAATTTAAAACATCAATCGGCGGTTGGTAAGCTATGACGTAGCCTGGTGAAAGGAGTTCTGAGTTCTGTCGTTATTTACGTAACCTCTGCTTGGTGAAATATTTCACTGGTAGATATTCCAAGCTCCCCGTAGCGTAAGGCTGATGCCCTATCATATGTTTGGCGACATCTCAGTGCAAAATTTCTGACAGAGCTGATGGAAAGTGGGACCGACTGTTTTCCTTGGGAAATTTATTGCAGGACATATCTAAGTCACAGAGAGTACAAGAAATACCTTTTATTGCTTGAGGCAATCTCGAATGAGGTATCCACATATGGTATCCTTGTGTTTGACGATCAAACTAGAAACTCAATGAAGTATTTGGTACAAAGGGTCTACATTATTTTGTTTTTGTCACTGCCTTGTCCTTTCAATGGAAATAGTTACCTCTCCAGAATTTGGCTTATTAGATAAAGGGTCTCATACATCTCCAAGTAGAATAGACAGACAACTGAGGTCCAGGCAGTACAATGGGCATAATATATACATAAGAGAGAGTAGAAGCTAGTTCATCCGCTGTCACAAAAAAGCATTCGGTTCTACCCTACATCGTATGGTGTCTTGGATGTACCTCAACCTTGTTCCTGCTTCGTTCCGACATCATATGTGAGTCCACTTCAATACTTATACTGCTCCATTCTGGGCTACATATGACTTACGTTCTCACTGCAATGTTTCGAAGTTGAACGAATAATGAGCTCTGCACTGGTTGCTGTGTCGTTTCTTTGCTCCGTCGTTCTATCACTCTTTGTCGTTCTCCACTGTGTACGAAGAAATGTACCAAGACTTGCACTCGTATCGTGGTTGTTAGGCTGTAACGTCGTTCATGGTGTTGATGCGTCAATATGGGCCTCCAATGCCGACCTCCGGGCGCTGGTGTGGTGTGACTTGGGTACGAAGTTTCTTCCATTTTTCATGTCCAATTTTCCAAACTTTTGATATTTAGTTACAAAGCTTGTCCTTGCCACTACTATCGCTGTGTCAGGAGCATGTCTATGCATCGCCCATTACCTTGAGCTAGTTTCGTCTTCCAGGAACTTGCCAGACACGCTCAAGGCGTTCAGAAACCGAAGATTCTTTTATTTAATTATTTGTTATCTCATTCCTTTCCTTTACATGGCCCTTCGTACGTTCAACAATTCCCCAAAGCTCCATAGTATAGTTGACCTCTTGAAAGACATTATTGGTCAGGATCACAGATTCGATTTGGTCCAGGGCATCGGATGCATAGCATCTGTCCATCCTTCGGCCGTTGCATCTGTGGTGGTGTGGTTGCCCCAAGCACTAATGTGTATCCTCTCTTTCGTGCTGCACGGTGAATATCATTCCACAGAAATCACTAAGATTCAAAATTCACTGACTGTGCTAGGAATTGCTGCTCATAACTCTTCTCGCCACTGTTTTTCTCATTTTTCTGGTCATCTCGAATCCCGTTCCCAGATGAATTCAAGCACCTGGTTACGCACGTTCTCCATTTCGATGACTGTCACGATGGTCAATTCACTAGTAGTCCTCTTCTCAGTGCTCTCACTGCCTATGTCAGATTCTTGGGTTTCATGGCAACATGTGCATCTTCATCTTTCCGAAGTCTTCATCATGACGGAGAAAAGACAGATCGCTGGCATCGAAATTAACTGGTGGGGTTTGCGTGTGATTACAATATGTTACATCTTTCTTGCCCTCGTCTTGGGTGAAGAAGGCCGGGTTATTATCGGACACCTTCGAGAAGGTGCGAAGAAAATATCACTGGATGTTCCTTCCCTTATCGCTCCTCGGTAATTGAAACCATGCGATTTCCGGCTTTGATTAACTTGTCCCTCAAACAGATCCTACCATGAAGACAAGACGCTAAGGCACCGAAGTTCATTCTCTCCCCCATCTGATGATTTATCCTACAAGCACCCTATAGCGCATGGTTTGAGATCTTGCTGGGAGGACGATTCCTTCATAAAGGCTTCCTTTTTTTCAAGATTAAGTTCAATGGTCACTTGGAACAAGGGTGGAGCTCGAGTCCCCTCGCTCACGGATTCTAGTCCTAGCCCAAACTTTCGAACTGACGATTTTTTCCTAAAGGCCTCATTGGCCTACCTTGATCCGAGTACGGCAAGTTTTCTCAGGTCCAACACCCCCATAGTAGCCCCCTCACCAGTCCACTATAAACCAGAGAAGAAATACGCAACCGATCGTGGTCAGAAACCATGCCTGTCCACCAACATTGCCTCTCCTGAATATTAGTATTTTTTGAACGTGCCACAGAAACCATTTCCGAGTCAATCTCTTTTCCAACATGATTTGGTGTTTTGGAGTTTTTTCTTGGTTCATCCACATTTTCAATCGACGAGAGATGCCAACTTTGGCTATACTTTGTTTCTTCACTGGTATCATATCATTACCGTCTGTATTTGTCTTGATCTAGTCTCTGTCTAGTGTAGCATACTTCAAATTTGAATTCTTGGTCTGGTATCGGGGTTCAAGATCACTGCTATGAAAGGCGTTGGATGTCAACGATGTCTGGCTTATGTTACCATTATCAGTGTTTGAAGCGAACAATCTCCTTGGGTCACCAAGCCAATTTTTCTCGCGTGAACCAATGGCCAGTAGTACCTTACTGAAAGGAATATGCTCTGCGCGTCGGCTGGAGTCACGCAATGTGTGGGGGCGACCGAAATTTCAGCGTTTTTTTTTTCATCCTCAGAGCGTCATTGAATCGAACTGCCTTGACCAGCGAATCTACCGTGTGCTGCAAACGTGGTATTGTATCCTTAATCATCATCGCTTCTGTTGGTTGTCCCCAACTGCGGTCGATACGAAAGACTGTCCCACTGATATCAACACCTCAAATTTCTGGCCAGAGAAGACATGTATGGAACAAATCAATCCACCCATAATTGTTCATTCAGCTAGGGCTATCGGATCTTTATCACCTCTCCCCTCCAGATCCAATTTCCGCTTCCTCCCAGGCATTTCCTTCCCTCCACCGAATCCAGCACCTATTTTCTCTCTCAATACGCTCAAGTCCTGTTCAGCTTCTTCCGCCCACTCAAGAACTAGATGTCTCCCGAGTAGATGTGTATGCCGTAGTGTATTATACGCGTTCTCGGCCTCATGCCGAGATACGAATTCTAAAAATGCGAATCCACGGGTTCGGGCATCAAACTTCTTTGGTAGTCTGACAGATTTCAAGTGGCCATGGGCACTGTTGCAGAAAACAGATTTTTTCGAGTCAGTTCACAAGCTTATTATGGAGAGAACACTATGATACATGCCTAAAGAGATCACGGATGTCTTTCTTTGTAGCTTCGAACGGCACATTCTTAACAATAAGCTTTGTAGTCCGACTCTTGGAATTAACACCGTCCTGATTCTTGGATGATGTGTCTTCTTCCGTACCACGACCTGCAAACTTGACGTGTAAGGAATGACCATCCAGAACGAAGCCTTGTATACTCTTGAACGCCTTCTTGGCATCTTCAACATCTTTGAATCCTATAAAACCATAACCCATGCTCAGACGTGGCCCGTTTAGGTTTCTGGGATCAGGTTTCGTTTGTATTCGAGCAAACGAAAACGAGGGAAGATGTCGAAAGGCCTGCGCAAAACGTTCTTGAGTGGTCACAAACGAAAGGTTCTTGACATAAAGGGTCGTGCCACTGCTTAACGATAGGTCTTCATCCATTATGGTAGTTGACTCTTGTTCAGGTATCTTGACAACCGGTGGCTGAGAGTTCGACATTGATGAAGTCGTCTCCGTAGGTTCACCTGAGAACATATCGAGAGGACCTTTCTCAAGATAAACAATCGAGTTTCCAAGACGCCGATATGCCACAGCTTTGAAAGCCTTCGAAGCTTCATCTGGACGTACAAACTGGACCACGGCCATTGTACCGGCTGGGGGTACAAGCACTCGACCAAGTTCACCATGAGGTTGAAAAAGATCACGTATCTGTTCGGATGTCGTCCCGTACGGGATGTTCTTGACGAGGATGGTGGTATCGGAACGAGCTTTAGAAGAGAATGACGAAAGAAGTACGCCTTGTGATTCGAGATATGATTTCGTCTCTTGGATGATATGCGTCTCGGCAAGAGCCAGTTTGACGGCAGCATTATCGCCGTTCTCAGGATTGAGAATTTCAGATTTGTCGATGTTCATACGATCAGCTATTGATGACGCCACAGCATCACTCTATAGGCCGAGATGACCAATGCATTCAAGAATGTAAATAAGATCCGGGCTCACGTTCATGTACAACATACTCCAGTTGAATTCTTTACCAGCTATGCCTTTTCGTTTGGCCTCTTTTTCTCCTTTCACTGTCTTCTTGCGTCCTCCATCTTCTTCTTGAGTATGGTGAGGATTATGTCGGTCTTGAGCAGGGAGAATGTGGAGGAGACGGCCCTGGAAAGACTTCTTGTCGAGTGCTTCATAAGCTGAATAGGCATCTGAGCCAGCAATGTATGTCACGTAGGCCAAACCTTTAGAGCATTTTGACAAAGGATCAAGAGGTATGTGCACCTGTTATCATCAAAATCATGAGTTACAGTCTAGTATGTGCAAATGAAAGTTAGAAGGTCAGAAACACAAATTCTACTATCGATTTCCCAGAGGATCAGCATAACCCGAAGGTTCTGATGTCCCTATTCTATTTATCATCGCATAGATGGAACTTGTATAAGAAATAGGGTCCCACCTGTTAGAAGAGCAGTCAGTATCGGGTATTAAACCAACAATTTGCAAAAAAAAAAAAGGTTCAGATTTTTTTCTACTATCGATTTCCCAGAGATCAGCATTCTCTAGAGTCTGATGTCCCTATACAGAAAGTATTCATCCCAAGAATCCCGCACAAGACTGCTATGCGAATAGATTCAGAGGGAATAAAATGGGTAAGGTACTAACCTGTGATAATTGACCAAATGTCTGGAAAAGCTCAGTCAGGTCGGCTTCAGTACAACTAAACGCTAAATTTCGGAGGAATAGTCGACAGGTACGCAGGATAATCTCTTTTGCAGGATCTTGTGATGCCTCAGAAGTGCCGGCTTGATCCTAAATGACTTCAGTCGAGTTACAAAGGAAATTTACGATATGTACAAACTTCTGTATCGTCCTTTTTCTTCGGGCTTTCATCCTCCTCGTCAGACTGTTCGAATATTTTATCAGCTCTGTCAATGTTCTGTGACATTCGCTGCTTCATCCACTCCAAATCTGACAGGGTGGTAGAGTTCATGAGAGGCTGGTCTCCATTTTCTGTAGGTGGAACAGGTTGTTCCACTCGTGGTTCATTTGCCCATGAAGGACCCTTTTGTGTACGTTGTTGCATAACACTCAGAAACTCCTCTACTTGAGCAGAAAATTTCCCTTTGAGAATAGTCTGTTCAGACTTTGGTTTCTTGTTGAATTTGGCCTCAACATCAGTTGGAGAGGGTCCGAGCCTTGGTCGTTTATTAGGTCGACCAGGTCCATCCTTGAAGCCCTGCATTCTGAGTGTCAGAACTCTATGACTTCCGACTGAGGAATGACATACATCAACGGGGGTGACATGTATCCGAGTAGAGTCAATAAACGTTTTGTCGAACCAATTTTTCGCAGCAGAAGCTTCTTCATCGGTTTTGTAGCCAACGAAGCCAAATCTCCGAGATGTACCATCGGGTTTAAATGCAACTTGAACGTCTGTGAGAGTCCCTGGCGGACAACCTTTTTGTTCAAAGTGCTGGCGCAGCTGAACAGGAGTCACGTAGGCAGGCAAGTTCTTGACCATCAACCGTGACATTGCTATAATTGTCTGTTGTCCATGTTATGAGTATCCTGAGCATGTTGGGGAGAAAAGAGAGGGATAACCAACTGTGAAAAGCGAAGCAGAAAAAAAATGAACAGGTGGTGAAATTCCGCTCGGCTATCGCCGAGAGGACGTGACTGCGACATCGGCTGACACAGCGGATATTTAGATGTCAAGCATCAAACCTGTCACACTGTCACACCCGCCACTTTTATCAATAATTTGTAACGCGGTGTACGTACACAGTCTGCGGTAGTCTACTGACCACGAAGGCTCACTACCTCTGATAAATCGTGTCATACAAAAGAGACAAGCACAGAATGAAAAAGAAGTATAGGGGAAATAGGCTGGGTGAGTATAGCCAAGTGAGCAAGACTGAGTGATTTCTCTAGCCAAACTGGCAGCGACAGCTTGCGCAGCTACATCCACACTGGCAAGTAAGAAAACGGAATAGACCCATGCCGTTTTCATGTTCGCAGAGTGGTAATATATAGGAGTGCGAGGGATCTCGTGGATAGAGTGTGGAGAACTACGATGGCCATGAGGGGTCTATCATTTTGGATAACTAGTTCATGGTGAATCATGGATTCAAAGTCACTCGGCCATGTCTCAATAATTTGTAGATCGAAATCACCTATTGAAGGGTATATATTACTCAATACTATGTGTGAGTCGATAGCGCAGTTGGAAAGCGCGTTTGTCTAACTGGGTTGATTCTCGGGCAGTCAAAAGGTCCTCAATTTGAACCTGAGTTGACGCACATTGGCGGATATAAAAGTGTCAAGTCGCCGAAGCCTGTCACACATGGACACTCCGCGCATTACTCTTTTTTTATTTGATCAATAATTCGTAACGTGGTGTACATAGTCTACTAACCACGGAGGCGCACTACCTCTGATAAATATACAAATCATGTCATACACAAGAGACAAACACAAAACGAAAAAGAATATAGGGTAGCATAGCCAAGTGAGCCAAGTGAGCATGGATGGAGTTCCATACGTCAGGATTTGTGTTCAAGGAGAGGGGACAGGGTGGGAGAGTGCATTCCCGGCGTCTTTGACTGGTTTATGGAGGCTCTCTGGGTGGAGTGAAGGCAAATGCCATGGGATTGGATGTAATGGGGTCGCCTACGAAGAAAACAATAAGCCAATAAAAAAAATTAAAAGGTTACAATGAGCAACAGTCCTACAGTGGGAAAAGGTTGCTGTCAGATGTGCATGCAACTGTTGATGCTGCTATAGAGAAAAACAGTCATGTTACCATCATCGTATTCTTGCTAGAATTAGGCACCTGTACCAGGGTAGATAATTGTGGTGCACTCACAGACAATGGTTTCGGTAAAAGCAGAGTTGACGTGAGGGAAGATGGAAGGGAAACCTTTATCCTTTGATGCTCCATTTTAGCGCCAGATCCCAAGGCGTACGCTTGTCCTTGCGTTTTCTCGGTCCATCTTTTGTTCCAGCACCCTGAGTTGCATCCTGCAAAGCTTTAGCTTCTTGTTCTTCATTTATTTGCACATACTTGTCATCAGTCCCGGAAAAAGCCTTTGCCTCTGTCCCCGCCACAACACTCCATCTTCAGAAATACACGATCAGAAC
>Ga0153955_100411_pt1 | contig 22561 bp, 15 predicted proteins | sample TSFL039MetaG_FD_104744 | JGI IMG/M metagenome (GOLD analysis project Ga0153955, IMG submission 104744) | Attine ant fungus gardens microbial communities from Florida, USA - TSFL039 MetaG | ecosystem: Host-associated > Fungi > Mycelium > Unclassified | place: USA: Florida, Wekiwa Springs...
AAAAAAAAAGTGCCTCATGAGATAACTAATGAAATTGAAGCTTTGATAAAGGAGCGTAACAATATGCCTGCAAGACTCCCCAATGGAAACAGAGTCAGATATGTTAGATATGCCGACGACTGAATCATTGGAGTTTACGGTAGTCGCGAATTAACTGAAATGATTAAAGTTAAAGCAGCGGAATTCCTAGTCAAAAGACTAAAAGTAGAATTGAGTGAAGAGAAAACCAAGATTACGAATCTTTTCAGTGATAAAGCTACATTTCTCGGATTTTATATCAGAATCAACAAACCGAAAGAAAACAACAAAGTTGTAACCATCTTCAAAGGAACCAAAAAAAAGGTTAAAATAGGACATAATGTTATAGAAATACTAGCCCCTTTTTCTAAAATCATCCACAAATTAATGGAGTTAGGTTTTGTAGAAGAAAGAAAAGACTCAAAAATAAAATACATACCAAAGGCTATGAAGTCCTGGATTTTCCTTGATCATCATGGAATCTTAAGTAGGTATAATTGGCTATCTAGGGGATTCTGCAACTACTACAGAAATGTGAATAATGTTGCGATTTTCCATTTTATCATTAATTACATTTTGAGGAATTCTTGTGCTAAAACGCTGGCAAGAAAACTGAATTTGTCTTCCAGAAAAAAGGTATTTCAAAAGTTCGGATATGACCTTGAAACTTTAGAAAAACCCAAATTGAAGTTTTACTCAGAAAAAAATTTAAAACAAAAATTGGAATGAAATAGAGTAATAGACAACATCCGTCCCTTTGATGCAGTTAACTGAAAGTTGAAAACTAAAACTAACTTTTGAGACAGTTGTAAGGTATGTGGATCTAGAGAAAATATAAAAATGCAATCATGTAAGACAAGTCATAAAATCCGGTAAACATATTAAAGGGTTTACACAACTCATGTCTACATTAAACCGTCAATAAATTTTGGTATGTAGAGTGTGTTATACAAAAATCCATAAAGGAAAATAGGATGGATTGAGTTTAAAATATCTTAAATAATATGGTAAATTCGTAATCATACGTGGAGAGCCGTATGCAGTAAAAGTTGCACGTACGGTTCGGTGGGAGGGCATTCGTTGCCAGCTAAGAAATTAGTAACGGTACGGGTGTTCGACCCTACTATTTGTTTGTGTTTACTTCTGGGGAAATACTTAATCTAAATTAAGAATATTTTTAAATATAACACTTGCCTGCTAATATATTATATAATTAAATAGGATAGCACAAATAGTTTAATTCATTTAAATTTTAGCTTAGCTGTTTGTTTGTTTTCTGCTAAAAGCTAGAATAAATAAAGATCAAAATTTTAGTAAAAAAAAAATAGTATATAAAAATTAAAATAAAATAAAATATTTTTGCTTTTCAAATTTGTTGCCTGATTTTGTGTTTAATTAAATTTTACTTTAGCTTTTAAAAAACCAACAAAATTGTGATTTAATATAGTTTAATATTATTAGCTTTCAATTGTAAGTTTATATTAATTATTAATATTTTTATTGCGATCAAGAATAAACCCACTATTTTGTGAATCTAAGCTTATCTAAGCTAATCTAATTAATTTTAAGACACATTTTTTTTTTTCTCGTGGTGAGGCTAACAGCATAACAGCAAGAGATTTTATGTTTGTTTTTAAGAAAAATTTTAATTTTACCTTTTTATCCTGTTGAAATGCAATCAATGCTAATCATCAACATATTCATATATTAGTTGAAGCTCAGGGTCAGGAAGCGAGCCAAAATTAACAGGACAGGTAAGCAAAAAGTCACTCTGTTTTTGGTAAGGCAATCTAAAAAGAATAAAACAAAAAAACACTAATTAAAAGAATTATGTATTATAGAAAACTAAATTATAAATTAATAAGAAATTTAATAACAAAAATAGGGGAAATCCGATAATGGTAATCAGTTGTACTTGCACTACAAAAATGATAGTTCGATTCTATCTTTCTCCAAGATACAAATTAATAACTTATTGTTTGTTTATTTGTTTGTTTATTTGTTTTTATAAAAAATTTAGACAAAAAAAATACTTGCATAGTGAATTGAATTGATGGATGCTATTCTAATATTTATAACTAAATAAGTAGATCAACCCTTGAATTCAATTTAAGTAGTTAACTATTTTTCATAAATAATAGATTGTTGCAGCCTAAGCTGTAGCTATGGCAAATTTTCTAAAGCTTAATAAAAAAATAAGCCAGATAAAAAAATTTCAATAAATGAATATTATAGAATTATTAATTTGTAATCTAAAGCCAAGTATTAAAAAATTAAAAAGTAAATATAAGGTTTAAAAAAAACATAAAAAGCAATTATTAAATGTAGACAAGAATGTAAAAAACTTAAAAAAAATGAATTTATCAATTTTATTATTTTTAATAGGAATATTAGGTTTTATATTAAATAGAAAAAATATAATACTGATGATCATAGCCATAGAGATAATGTTATTATCAGTAACTTTATTGGTATTAATTAGTTCATATGGTTTTGATGATAATGTAGGTCAAACATTTAGTATATATATAATATCAATAGCAGGTGCAGAATCTGTTATAGGTTTAAGTATTTTAGTTGCATACTATAGATTAAGAGGTACAATCTCATTAAGAGTACAATAAAAGATGTATTTAAGTATTATAGTATTACCAATATTAGGATCATTAGTTTCAGGATTATTAGGAAGAAAAGTAGGAGTAACAGGATCACATATAGTAACCTGTGGAAGTTTAATAATTAGTTCACTATTAATAACTATAGCTTTCTATGAAGTAGGTTTATGTGGTTCACCTGTATATATTAATATAGGTACATGGTTAGACTCAGAAATCTTAAATATATCTTGGGAATTCTATTTTGATCAATTAACAGTATCCTTAGGTTTAGCAGTTATATATTGTTCAACTTTAATCCATATTTATAGTATAAGTTATTTAGCTGCCGATCCTGCAATGCATTATGGGAAAATGCTAAAGCGGGAAAAACTATCAAACTCCGGAAACACCCTAAAGCTTTTTATACTAAACTATATATGAAAATATATAAGTGGCTGAACTAATTACTCAGGTATAGTAAAAAATAAAAAGATGAAGAAAACTGAAATGGGCTATCGCGGATCTAAGTCAAGGTCGGTCTTGCAAACAGATCTTGTAAAAGAGCAACGAGTAGACGGTAGTTATTGCATAGCTAAAAAAAAAATAATATGCAATTAAGGTGTACTCTAATGGGTTTCAAAAGAAATTCTTCCGTCAAAATCCCTTCTAAACAATTTAATGCTAGAAATTTTTCTACCTCTAAATCATCTACCAATGTAAATCCTTGGTTTTGGACTGGCTTAATAGATGCTGAAGGTTCATTTTCTATTATAATAAAAAGAAATATTAAACGAACTTTAGGTTGGCAAGTTGAATCAAAATTTCAAATTGGACTTGATAAAAATGATATATCTTTATTATTACAACTACAAGAATATTTAGGTGGAATTGGTGCAATATATAAATATCCAACTCGAAACATAGTAAATTATTCAGTATCTTCTGTAAAAGATATGTTAATATTAATTAGTCATTTTGAACAATATCCATTATTAACACAGAAAGCAGGCTTTGTTTAAAAAAGTCATAAAACTTATGAACAATAAAGCTCATCTTTTTATTGAAGGGTTAAATCAAATTATTAATATAAGATCATCAATTAATTTAGGATTATCTCAATTTTTGAGTAAAAAAAAAAAAGAATTTCCTAATAATACCAGGCTTCCTATTAATAGACCTGAAATTATATTTAAAGGCATTACAGATCCTAATTGAATATCAGGTTTTGTTACTGGTGATGGGTGCTTTGATGTAAATATTCCTAAAACAAAAAATAAATTAGGATATCGAGTTCAATTAAGATTTAGAATAACCCAACATGAAAGAGATAAAATATTAATGGAAAATTTAATGAAATACTTTTTTTCAGGTCATGTTTACAAATATCCAAAACAATCAGCTATTAGCTTGGTAATATTTAACTATTCAGATATTTATAACAGAATTATTCCTTTTTTTGAAAAAAATCCTTTATTAGGTGTAAAATTATTAGAATATAAGGATTGGTGTAAAATAGCTAAACTAATGAAAAAAGGTTCACATCTTACAGTAGAAGGATTGAATTTAATCCAATTAATAAAATCAGGTATGAACAATGGTAGAAGTTTTACTTAAATTAAATTGCAAGATAAATTTGATAGCCAAGCACAATCAGAGATTCTTCTCATATTTATCAGCCTTTACAGGTGGTATGTTAATATTAATATGTGGAGGTAACTATTTTGTAATGTTTGTAGGTTGGGAATGTATAGGAGTAGTATCATATTTACTAATTAATTACTATTTCACAAGAATACAAGCTAATAAAGCAGCAATATTAGCCTTTACTATGAATAGAGGAGGTGCTTTTTGAAGTTGGATTTCAAATTTGTGCCTAAAACTATCAAACTCCGGGGACACCCTAAAGCTTAAGATACCAAACTATGGTCGAAAGGCCATATGTGGCCAGAATAATTACCTGGGTATGGTAAAAAGTCATAAGATGATGGAAACAGAAATGGGCTATCGCGGATCAAAGTCAGGCATAATGCCTGTAAAAGAGCAACGAGTAGACGGTAGTTGGTTTTTAGCTAAAAAGGCTAGAAGCTTAAGGTGTATTCTAATGGGCGGCGAAAGTCGCTATCAAGTCAAAATCCTTTCTAAACAATTAAATAAAAAAAGAAATTTTTCTACATTATTAGCGCAGCAACCTAAGCTTAATCCTTGGTTCGTTACAGGATTTGCAGATGGTGAAGGATCTTTTGGTATTACAATTTATAAAGATAATAGAATTAAAGGAAGATTAGTTTGAGCTGTAAAACCGAGCTTTCAAATATCTCTAAATTCTAAAGATATAAACTTATTGTTACAATTGAAAGAATTTTTTGGATGTGGAATCATCGTAAACAAAAACACTAGAAATGAAGCTAGTTTTAGAGTAAATTCTCTTCAAGATTTAACAAATTGCATAATACCACATTTTTCAAACTATCCATTAATATCTCAAAAAGCTGCTGATTTTATATTATTTACTAGAATTGTTAAACTAATGAATAATAAAATGCACTTGACTGAAGAAGGATTACTGCAAATAATTAATCTTAGAGCTTCAATAAATTTAGGTTTATCTAATCTTCAGAAATCTAAATTTCCTAATTATAAACCTGTTGCTCGGCCTGTAATTAATTATACTAAAATTCCAGATCCTAATTGAATTGCAGGCTTTGTAACCGCTTAAGGTTGTTTTTTTTTAGTATTTTTAAATCGAATAGAACTAAAATTGGTTATACTATTCAATTAATGTTTAAACTTACACAAAATAAGAGAGACAAAGAATTATTAGAGTTAGTCGCTAAATTTGTGAATTGTGGAGCTGTTTACTCTCACGGTGAAAATGCTTTTGATTTCACTGTTTCTAAATTTGCAGATAACCTAAATATAATTATTCCAAGGTTTTTTTGTTTAAAACCTACCCAATTCAAGGAATAAAACAGTTGGAATATCAAGATTTCTGTAAAGTTGCTACCTTTTTAGGTAAAGGTAAACATCTAACCGATGAAGGATTAGCTGAAATTCTATTCATCAAAGATAGAATGAACACAAAAAGAAAATAAATTAACTCTTTCTAAGCAAGAGAATAAGCTTACACAGGTCTAGCGCTAGCGGAGCTTAAAATAAAAAAATATTTAATTGCATGATAAATTTGATCGCCATGGATATGTTAATGAGTATAGGATTCTTTGCAATCTTTGCTTTATTTGGAACTTTCAATTATTCACAAATCTTTACTTTAGTACCATATATGAATGAATTAGCTATTAGTATAATTTGTTTATTATTATTAGGAGGTGCTTTAGCTAAGAGTGCTAATATACCATTACATTCTTGGTTACCTGGAAGTATGGAGTGAAATAAACCTTAAGCAAGTTTTATGTCTCTAAAGTAATCAAACTCCGGGTAAAGCGTAAAGCCATAATTACTAAGTCACTATTCTAAAAGGTTAAGGGTGATGGCCAAGCTAATCACTTGGGTATAGTAAAAAGATTATGGATTCTGGGAAACTGGGAATCGCCGTTCGCGGATCTAAACTACCTCTGATACTTATTTAGTATTATGTGGAAAAGAGCAACGAGTAGATGGTTACTCGTCATGCTTTAAGCAATATTTATTTCTATGTTTCTCCGCGCCCCCCGTAAGGGGCAACCGGCAGCTGGGGCTATGCCACCTGGAAGCGGGAGGACTCCCTAGCATTTGCTGAAAAGCTTGCAAAGCTAGAGCAAAAAAAAGGTAAAATAAATGCTCGCTTTGAATAACTCTTGAATACTAGGAGAGGATAGAAGCATGATGTAAGGTGTACTCTAAAAGCCGAGGAAACGAGGCGTTATATACTCAGCTTATACCTAAATAGAGTTCTGCGGAATACCTAAACATATCTTAATTTAATAGATATTTACTCTACATGGTAGAAGAGTATTAAATTGGCTTCAAATTTACTTGCGTTAGTGCAGCCTTGTTATCTTATTTTTAATTTTTATGCCAAATTTATATAATTTAAGCGTTGATTTATCTATTTACTGTAGTTTAATTATTCCAATAGTTCCTGCTTATAATTTAAGAGATAGTAAAGGTAGGTTTAGAGCACCTAATAAAGAAGAGCTGCTAAATCAGCCTATTATTCAATTACCCAAAGAAGTTAAGGATCCTTTAGTCGGTAATATGTTAGGTGACGGGTCTTTACAAATAAATAAGAAAGGACCAGATGGTAAACCTAAACCAACTGCTAATGCTAATTTTTCTATAACTTTAAAAAATAAAGAATATATTTATCATTTATGGCAAAATATCTATTCTACTATTTGCACCAATACTGTTCCTACTCCTTACCCTAATCCTAAAAAAGGGTTACCTGTAACTCAATTTAATTTTAAATCTAGGGCTTTGCCTTCATTGACTTTATTACACTCTCAATGGTATATTTGGTCTGATACCAAAAAAGGATTTATAAAAAGAGTTCCACTTAACATAGGGGAATTGTTAACTCCTATAGGTTTAGCCAATTTAATTATGGATGACGGATTTAAGAGTGGAAAAGGTATGGGTTTAAGTAAAGATTCTTTTTTTTTACAGGAAATTGAACTTTTAAAGTGTGCATTAGAATCAAAATTTGGATTAAAAATTACTGTTCAAATTAGACATTCTTCTGGGGGTAGTCTAGGTCACAGGCTTCATATAAGCAGCAAATCTCGAGATATTTTATTATCCTTAGTTCAGTCTCACTTTATCAATTCAATGAATTATAAGCTAGGTTTATAGTTTAATTACTCCCCCCCTTACCGTTGCGTACTCCGCAGGACCCCTGCTTACCGCTAACCGCTTACGCGAGAGGGAGAAAGAAGTTAAATCTTTTTAAGCATAAAGATTTTTATATAAATTAGTAATATAATTGTTTGATCCCCTTAATTTTACTTAAAACTTACTTTTTTGTTTTTTTTAAGTGGCACAGTAGGGGCCTCCTAAAATATCACTATATGCTGGAACATGCTAAAGATTTAAGTACTATTTAATATAGCTAATTAATATTTATTAAATAGTGACAATCTTAAATATATTACAATGAACAATCAGCAGGAAACCAAATTTTATACAAAAATAAAAGTACGATCCTCAGAGACTAAACGTGATACTCTATTTTATAGAGATAATATAGTCCGATCAATAATGAAAATTATTGCTGTAAAATTTACAGGATAATTAAAATTATCTTTTGTTTAATTATTCACTTTTTGCCTACACCAGTAAGTGCATTATTACATGCAGCTACACTAGTAACAGCTGGTATATATTTATTATTAAGAAGTTCACCAATATTAGAATATAGTCCAGATGCTTTATTAGTAATAGTAATCATAGGATCTACTACAGCTTTCTTTGCAGGTACATGTGGTTTATTAGGAAATGATTTAAAAAGAATAATTGCATTCAGTACAATATCACAATTAGGATATATGATGATGGCAATAGGTCAAACTAAGGCCTATTAAAAATCTTTCTATATGCTGGAAACTTCTAAAGCCTTAAGTACTAACAAATTGTTTACATTTACATCGTTATAGTAAAAACTAAAACCAACAAAAAAAATTTTTTTTTTTATATATGAATGATATGTTTACTATTGCTATGTGAAAATCTTAAGGATATTGCAATGAACAATCAGCAAGAAACCAAAGATTTTTAGTGTAAAAGCTTATAGCTTCGCTATAAATTAAGTAGAATCTTCAGAGACTACACGAAAGAATTAAATAATTAAATTATTTTTTAAGAAATAGTCCACAATTTGTTTATTGTGCTATATTTTATATTAATTGTATTTTTATACAGTAATTATTTTGAATTTTTATTTAAATTTGGAACATTATGGGCATCAGATCCTATAATTAATCAGATTCTACCTATAATAAAAATAAGAAAAAGGGGTTATATGCCAAAAGAAGAAAAAATTAGAGTATCAAATAATATACCAGAATGGTTTAATCAAGTAGTTTGTGGTTTAATGTTATCAGATGCTAATATTAGAATGCACGGTAAACAAGCAACTATGAGTATACAACAAACACATAAAGAATTAACCGAAGAAATTTGGAAAATGTGTTTTCAATTGAATTTAGTATTAAGCGAAATTCATATTATCAACAGAAAAAATAGAAAATTAGTATATTCGTTTCAAACACTGACTCTGCCCTTTTTCACATCTTTATATCAAGAATGGTATCAAACAATAAATAATAAAAATTATAAAGTTTTACCTTTAAATTTAGATTGTTATTTTACACCGTTAACTTTTGCTTTTTTAATTATGGGCGATGGAAGTTGGGATAAGAGTGGTTCTAGAATCGTGCTTCATCTTAATAATTTTCACTTAAACGAAGTAAAAAGAATACAAGCCATTATTCTATCTAAATTTAATATTTTTTCTTATAAAATAAGAACTCTTCATTCTGATAAGGATAGAGGCTATATTATAAAAATACCTTCAAAAGAAGTATCTAAAGTTAGAGAGCTTGTATCTGGTTATATGTACCCTACTTTAAAATATAAAATAGGTTTCTAAAAAAATAATTATTTGTTTTAATTATACAATTAAATAAAATGACACACCCCTGGTAAGGAAAAATTAAACAAAATTTAAGCTTAGTCAATACAATGTTGCTTTAATGCATACAGTAAATCATGCTTTCTTTAAAGCTTTATTATTCTTAGGTGCTGGTGCTGTAATTCATTCATTCCAAGATCAACAGGATGTTAGAAGAATGGGTGGATTAATAAAATTCTTACCATTTACTTATTCAGCAATGTTAGCAGGATCATTAAGTTTATTAGCTACACCTTTCTTAACAGCTTTCTATTCAAAAGATCTAATTCTGGAATTAGCTTACGGACATTATAGTTTTAGCGGTATGTACGCCTTTACTTTAGGTACAATTACTGCTGGTTTAACTGCTTTCTACTCTGTAAGATTATTAAGTCTTGTTTTCTTTACTGTACCTAATGGATCTAAAGTAAGTTACGAAAACGTACATGAAGCTAATGTAGCAATAATTATTCCATTTATAGTATTAGCATTATTTAGTATTTTCTTTGGTTATTTAGCTAGTGACTTATTTGTTGGTGTAGGTTCAGATTTTTTAGGGAACTCGGTGTTTGTACACCCTAATAATAATCCTTTAATAGAAGCTGAATTCTCATTGAGTCCTATCATTAAGTTATTACCTTTAATTTTTACTATTATTGGAGCATTCTCTGCTTTATTCCTATATAATTATTATCCAAATCCAAGATTAATTATAGAATTAACTGAAAATAATTTAGGTAGAAAAGTATATGCTTTCTTAAATGGTAAATATTATTTCGATGTAGTTTATAATCACTATTTAGTACAAAGTGGTTTAAAACTAGGATATAGTATATCTAAAAATATCGATAGAGGAGCTATAGAATTATTAGGGCCTTATGGTTTAACAAATAAATTAACAGGTACTGGAATAAACATATCTAAGTTAGATACTGGAGTTATAACTACATATTCTCTATATATTGTTATTTCTTTATTAGGTTTAATTTATTTAACATTTAGTTCATCTTTATTAGAAACACAATACTTAGATTCAAAAATAGTTATTATAATGTTATTCGCATTATTAGTTACATTAAATTACAATAATCTTGATGAAGCTAATAAAATTAACCCCCACTCTAGTAAAACTGGAATGGTGATTATTTAGCCTTTAAATTTAAAACTTCCTTCGGTTTAAATAAAAACTGCACCGCGTTCACGCGCTTTACTAATTTTACTAAGAAGTAATGGTTTACTTAGAAAGTATCATCATCAAACTATTAGCTAAATTATACATTGAAGGTAAAACCATCAAGATCTTAAATACATACCCTTGATTATTACATTTGCAGCTGCAGGGCTTAAAGGCTACAATAAAACTGTGAAAATATATAACTATGTATTAGCTGAACACAAAACAATCTATTTTCCGAATTAAAAAACAAAAGAATGTGAATTTTTAAATAACATACCTGTATCCTTTGAAAACCCAAATTAATTAGGTATATTTAATACAGGTTATCCTATTTATATCTTAGATTATGATTATATGATTAAAAATAATAAAAAGTATTAAGCAGCTCAAATTGGAACAAGTTTGTGGTTTTTATTACACTAGGCTGGTAATATTGAGAATACTTGGGATGACTGTTTTATAGAATGCTAACGGATGTATATTGAATATATGTTCTACAGTAAACCCTTTAATACGAATTAATTTTTATATTAAAGATTGCTTCAAAGGGTTAGATTCTGTTAATAGTGTACCAGCTAAAAGTTTAAATTTTAATCAAGAAAAATTGTTAAAGAGAAAAAACAATTTAAGTAAAGAATTAGCATTAGGAGGATACAAATTTAATTATGTGTTAATTTATGGCTTAATAGTAAACCTAATATTAGTTTAGATACTAGATCATATTTAATATTAAAAAGTTTTATTTTGTTTTACATAAGAACATTAGAACAAGCCTTGAAAAGATTTTATAATCCAGAGATAAATGATAGTAGAATGGTTTCTTAAAATTTTACTAGCGTAGACATTAAAGAGTATAAAAACGATATACAAAACTTAATAGAAACTTATCAGCAAAATGGCTATAAAACCTTTAATAATAAAAAGAAGAAACAACTAGGGATTACAATAAGTCAATTAGCTTATAATAGGAATATTGCCTTTAATGGAAAGTATATATTTTCTCCTGTAGCTAAAAAAATTTTACTTATTATCTCTAAATTGAGAGAAATAAACTTAACTCCCGGAACTCGTCATAGTGAATTAGTAATGATATTACAAGGCTCGGAATAGATTACAGTAAATTAGAATCTGGTCATATCTATTAAATATTACAAGATAAAAAAACTATTTTAGTTAAATATAAAACATGCAAAGAATTCAAACAAATTTATATACATATCTAGCTATAAACAAAATTATAGTAATAAAGAAATTTTAATAAGTATTCCTGTTTCTATTTTAATAGATGAATTACAAGGAACACCTGATATTCTAATATTAGTAGAGAGCTTAGCAATTAAAGGTATTATAAATGTTTAATTAGTAAGTGCTCTGGATGTTACAGATAAATTATTAAAACAACAAATTGTTAAAAAAGATAAAGTAATTTCATATGACCTGTCAGAAAATTATACAGTCAAAACTCACGATAATATAAAAAGTGACTTATTAGATTTTAAAATATATAGTTAATGTTAAACAAGTAGTGGCAGGTAAGGTAATTAATTTGAGTCATTTTAATGTTGACTATCTTAGTGGAATTTAAACCTAAGTCATACTAACTTAAAGTAAAAAAAAATTTACGAAATAAAATAAGTTTAATTATCCTCACTAAATAATATTGAATATCGACGAGCCTTATCTAGGGGTTTGTGTTAGTCCTAAGCAACAATCAAAGTATTTCGACAAAAAAAAAAAAAAAAGCTTTGAATTAAGACAAAGACTTAGTTTTATCTATTTTTTAAGGAAACTATTGATACAAAGGTTTGGGTGAGCAAACAATTTTGTCAGATTTTTATAAGATTAATAGCAGCGGCAAGATCGGGACATAAAAAATAAAGTTTTATATTTAATAGCAGAATATTAAATGCCTAATTAGACGTATTAGACTAAATAAATATTATAAATATTAGTATTATATTGAATACCTAATTTGACTTATAGCTTTACTTAGCATAACTTACTTATCCTATATAGAATTCTATAAATAAACATAAAATTATGAGCATAAATAATACCTGACTTAGATATATATCTGATTGGCCTAGTTTGAGAAATTCAAGAGCAGTAACTAAAGACTAATTAAAATATTATGAGCAAATCTTCAAATTAATTTCAATATGACTACAAAATTTTTATTTTAGAATTATTAGCTTTTGGTTGTATAATTTATAGTAATTTAGTCAGAACTAGTAAAAATCCAGTGGTTGCTGTAATTTATTTAATATCTGTATTTATAAATGCTGCTTGTTATTTATTAATGTTAGGAATAGAATTTATAGGTTTAAGTTATCTATTATTATATGTAGGAGCTATAACAATTTTATTTGTAATAATGTCTATAAATATTAAACTTACTGATATTTTGGAAGCTGGTACTCAATTTAATAAAATATTCCTTACCTATAAGTATAGGGATTTTGTTTAATTTATTAATTATAAAGTATATTACCTACTTCTATTTTAAATTTAGGACTTATTAAGTTTAAAAATTTATCTTTACTAAATTATCCCATACAAGCATTTAAATTTTATATTTTACAATTTATTAATACTAAAGCTATCTCTAATATTAATACGAAAATTGACGAAATTTACAAGGTTTTTTAAATAAAAAATTAGATAAAAAGAAATAAGTAAATCAGAATTGGCTTTAAATAATAAACCTGAACTTGTCGAACATAATAATTGAAATATTTTTATTAATATAGATAATTTTCAAAGATTTACAAAAGGACTTGAAACTGATTCTATTACAGATTCTACGAAACTTATGGAATTAGAATTAATAAATAATAATGCAAGTTCAATAGCAACACAATGCTTATCCAAATAAAAATCCTACGTATATTTTTTAAATAATATAAGATAGAAATATAAGTCAACTTATTACAGATATTTTTTTAATAAATGATTATACCAATTTAAATTCAACTTCAACTTCCTTACAAACATCACAGTTCTATACTTTAACTGACAAAATAGATGGATTAATAAGTAAAGAAATTCAATTATCTTATTTAGCTCAAGAATTATATACTCAAGGATTATCATGGTTAATTAAAAGTGCTTCAATACTATTACTTACTTTATTATGTTCAACTATAATAACAAAAAAACCTAAACAGATTGATTAATTAAATATTTTAATTTTATTTGTCTTTCTCTTTGGAATAGTAATTTAGGTATCCTCACGTTATAATTATATTAATGTGGGTATTTTACCATTCTCTCTAGTAACAATAATTTTATTTTATTTTAATTGTAATTTAATTGGATTGATTTCCATTATCAGATTAATTTATCTTATGCTATTTTATTTTAAATTAATTTTTATAATGATTCTTTTCTCCTCTTCTTATTCTTATCTTAATTACTTAATTAATTCCTTTATTACCATTGCTGTTCATCTCTTCTATTTTATGTGAGAACTTACCTGTTCGCTTAATTAAAAAGTAATTTTAGGTATACTCACTTTATTAAAATAATTTTAAAAATAAGCTATCTATCATAGTTCCTTTACTTATCTTAATTAAGATCTTTACTATAAAAAAACCAGTTAGAAATTAAAAATAAAATAAATTATTAAATTACATTTTTAGCATCTGCTGCTTTAAAGTAACTGAAAAGAAATTAGAAAATTAAAGAAAAATTTAAAGATTTTAAAGATTGCCGCATTAAATAAAGTAATATTATATTATAGTTAATATTGAAATAAATAATTAAATAGATTTTGCGCATATACTAAAAAAAAAAAGAATTTTTAGAATAAATTAGAAAATAAATTAAGTAAATTTAAATCAATTTCCGCATCTAATTAAAGTTTGGATTAATTTTATTGGATAATATACCCGTTCTTAAATTAAGATTTTATTAGATTTTCGCTTCTTATAGAAGAAATTTTTAATAAAACATAGTGTATAAATTTACGATTATATCGTATGAAATTAAATAAATTAAAGTTAAGAATAAAATAATAAATAAATTATAAATATTTTTACTACTTTTTCCTCATCTATTTAGGTTAAAAAAAAAACAAAAAAAAAACAAAACATTTTTTAATATAAATAAACTAATTAAATTGAAATTAAAATTTAAAGAAATTTACGAAACATATTAAAATAATTTAAAGTAAATAAATTAGAAAAATTAAATTATCGCATATAAGAGGTTTAAATTTAGTGTTAGTTTTAAATTAAATTAAGATATTTTTTTGTTTGTTTGTTTCTTTGTATTGCGAATCTTATGATATAGTATAGCTAATTATATTATTTTATTTTTGGTATAGTAATTGAATTAAAGTTTTCAGCTTTTTCCCGCGTATTAATATAATATGTTATTAATTTATGTATTATCTACCTTAAGGATGAAACAAAAGAAAGTTATTTGTTCTATTCTCATCGTATTGACTGAAAGATTTTTTTAAATTAAAGTTAATTAAATTATAATAAATATTATATATAATAATATATTTTTTAATTAAAGAAACTATTAAAACTAATAAAATAAATAAATAATAAAGTAATAAATTATAAAAATATTAAAAATAAAATTAAAGATAGATCCATAAAATTAACCCACTCCTACTTTGAGAAATATACTAGACTAGAATAACTAGACCTGTACATACATTTATTAAATATAATATTATGATACTACTTAAAGAAGTCCTTGTATTTTACATATATAAGTAAATAAAACTCGTTACCATTATTTATTATTTCACCCTTTAATAAACATAGTGATTCAATATAATTTTCTAAAAGCTTAGAATATAAAAAATACTTAAAACTGTATCAAAAAGAAAAGTTTCAAATTTATTTTGAATTAAGTTTAAAGGCCATGATTAAAAAGTGAAGCATAATCTAATTTCTTTTAAAATTTTTACATTCTGTAGGTACTAATACCTTATTATCGCTATTTTCCTTTAAGTTTATTAAGTTACAACTAATAACATTAGGAATATTATGGTCTATTTGAGTAATAGGTTTGAAAAAAGTATTATCTAAAACTTGATCTGGGTTTAACATATCGTAATGTAAACTCATTTTATTATCTGCAATGTTTAATTTAAAGATGGGACATATTAGATTTTGTCTTAGTAATAAAATTGCACTTAAATCATCTTTTGAGGCTGCTACTGAGAATTGCCTATGTTGGGTTGCTTGGCTTGGAATAAAGTTGGATTAACAAATATACTTGATTCTTTCAATTCTTTAGATGGTTTTTAAAAAACAAAAAAAAGCATTGTTAATTATCTCCTTATTCATTTTACACTTAATATATTTATTTTTTATTATATCCTAGTTCAACTGGTCCACTTAACGGGAAATCAGTTTGTTAATAATTTTTTAATTACAATAATTGAGTAGAACTTGTTGTACAACCATTTTTTACAACTTTTAATTATAAAATGGTCTAAGAAGGATCTCATTCTTTATTGTCCTGGAAAAGGGATTTGGATTTACCCCATCCATAAATTAATGGATTTAATTTCTTAATTATTTTGTGGTGAGTCATTTCTGTTTCTTAGACTTAAAAGGCTTTTTATAGCTTATATAAATATTGAAGTCTCGAAGGATAAATGTATAATTTATAATGCTCTTTAAGCCTAGTTTACACCAAAGCTGGTATTTCTGTTAGCCAGTTTAGTTTATTTGGTAAACACAATTTAAAGAAGACAAAGTATTCATAAATATTGTTTTAATTATTGATTTTATATGTTCTTATTAATTATTTTAAAATAGAGATATTTATAATTATATTATTTATTGAGTATAGTTTTAATAACTAATTATGACATAGAAACTAAATTTTCTAATTTTTAGATTCTTAAATTTTTGGAAAAAGTGTTCAATATTCATTATTTTTATGAAATTTTTATTTGTTTATTATGTTTTAGCTATTAAAAATCAAATTAACTAGTAAAAGTTAAACCTTATAAAGGTGGAAACTTCTAATTAAAAATGTACTAAAAAAATCAGTAAAAGTTAAATTAACTCGAGCTAGAAAAAGTATCGTGTATGAGGATTTAAATAAATCTGGTAAAATATTAAAAGGCAGTATAAGTTTTATGTAAAAATATAATTTATTAGCTCAGCTCTGCAGATTTGAGTTTAGTGATTGACTTTGAATTTTTTAAAAATGAAATAAATATAGTTAATAAAGCTTGCTAAACCTTAGGATAAAATTTAAAATTTTAATAAAATTAAAAATAAGTTATCCGCGCAGATCTTTATCTTAAAATAAATAATATTTTATAAAAATAAATATAAAAACTTAAATTAAAATGGAATAGTTTTATGTAAATTAATTTTATAATAGGTAAACATTAGGTTGTAGTAAAATGTATTACAATGAAATGAAATTGTATACATAATTTACCAAAGTTTTTTTTTGGAGTTTAATAAAATTACTTATTGAATTGATATTCAAAGTAAAAAAATTTAGCTAAAAAATATTAGAAGTTTTAGTTCTAATAACAATTAAGTATACGAGGTTTTTAATGTAAAATTAAGGTATTTTCTAGTTTATGTATTAAAACTTATATACTGATTTTCAAAAGAAGTGTTTATCCAATTTTGGAACTAATTTACAAAGTATTAGATCCTAGTAGTTTTTTAAAAATGGTACTTTTCTTTAGAAGATCATAAATTATTAATTAAATTGATATAAACTAATTAAATTAGAAGAATTCACTATTAAAATTAATAAAAGATCTAAAATAGATTACTAAAGTTTAATTGAACAATATTTGATCAGTATTAACGCAAAATGAATTAAGTTTAAATTCTAATAAGGAAAATCTGTTATTAGATAGTCAACCTTTGAAAAGAAAGTATAACTTTAAGACACAATAGCTTCAAATTAAGAGTAACAGAATAAATTAAAATAACTTTTATGAGTATCGATAAGAAAAATTCTAAAGATGTTTCAATTATAAAACTTAAAATAAGTAAAACAAGGTCTCTCTAAATATAGACAGGTCAATTTAACAAAATTTTAATTAGATAAGTTAAATAAGTTCATTATTTGTTATATTATAGTGTTTAGTATTAACTGATTTCTTGAATTAACAGTGGGTATAGAAAAGCGGATTATAAAACGCTTATTAATTATACAATATGGAATTATAAACATTTCAATCATTCCATTAACTATTATTCACTTAGAATTTGAAGTAAAATTTTAGATTATACAACTTCCCCTCATTAAATGAATTTGTTATTTGTTTTGTGACTTTTATTAATTTTGCAGGTTTTGGAAATTAGAAACTTTTTTCCTTTATAATTTATAGTTGAATTCACAACAAATGAAGTTTTAGAAATAAACTTTTAAAAAAGTAAGTAACTTGCGTTATAAATTTAGGCTAAAAAGATTCAAAGTTAGTATTTTTAAATAAAGTGTATATATAAGTATACAAGTTAATCACTAACAATTTAAATTATAAAAAGTTATTAATAGAACATAAACCGCCTAGACTTAAAACTTTACAAGTAGACAATAAACTATTAAAATAATTAATTAAAATTAACACTAACTCAAATACTATATCAAATATAACCATACAAGTATAGAATTTACATATATAAATATAAATTATTCATTTAATTTAAGATAGTTATTTAAGCGCATCTCTTTAAATTTAGTATTTAAAATATTTTATGTAGATATTTAGTTTGTTTTCCTGCCTTTGTGGCCTATTCAATAAGTAAAAAAAACAAAAAACAAAAAAAAATAATCCAAATTGATTGGAAGGTGTATTTTAAAATCTGTTACAAAATCACTTAAGCATAAAGTTTTAAAAATAGTCTATGTTACTAAATGGCTTAAAATTTTTATGAGTTGCAAATTTAAAACCTAGTCTCTTTCTATTAAAATCTAATAAAATAAATTAAAATAATTAACTCATATGATATATTGTATAATTAGAACTCCATATAAACAGAGTAGAACAACGATAGTCATGTAATCTCAAGTTTAAAGATTTTAAAAAAGTACGATAAAACTCAAACTATGAAAAATACTTCTAATTAATTTTCTCCATTATCCAAATCACATAGTTATCGGACTACCTTTAAAGAAGGAGAAATAAAAAATGAGAGTTTTAAGCCGAATCTCAATATGAAAGATTTTAGAATCATACGATTAATCAATATATAAAATACAATATAAATAAAGGGGAAGTCTCAATTGCGTGCATGATAACGAGACAAGTTTTGAAAAAGGATTAAGCTTCTACTAGAAAGTGTAAGTTATATGGTATTAAGTTTCCACGTAGTCTTTAAAGGTGGGAGTTGAAGTATACCCTACGATACAAAAAGAAAAGGATTACTACTACACTCTAACTATAGGTATATGAAAATGGGAATAGCGAAATCATAGGAGATAGCCGATACTTAAGGTTACCAACACGAGCAAATAAAGCTACACAGGTTAAACGGAGTCCTACAGGAATATAACGAGCAATAGGATAAGCCGAGTCAACATGGATTCAACCTTCACAAAGGAAGCTTAACGAGCAAGGACAAAAGCTAGAGGGAGTACTAAAGAGTAAATATATCTATGAGTTCAATTTAAAGAAATTCTTTGATACCTAGATTTTAACGATAAATGTCCCGAGCCCAATAACTAATAAGTTTAATAGATAACATAAATCGAACAATGGTGATAGAGCCTAGGACATTAAACATATCCTAAACCGATAGTGACTGAGCGACCCCCTAAGATCGAAGGCGAGGCATAGAATAGCAAAAAGCTATAATACCCTAGCGGTCAAATACACATGTACGCATAATTCAACAAGCCCTACTATCAAGGAGTAACTCCTATATCTCAACTATCAGCGAGCCTATCCAACTTTATACTAAAATCCTTTTTCAAATAAAAGCGCGATACTACGCATCTTACACTAAGACGACGATGGACTACTCTATATTGCCGAACCAATAGACTTAAGCACCATTCTAAGTGGTAAATTAGAACAAGCGTAAACAGGTCACAGTAAAGGGGGTGAAATAAAAGTAAATGGGGTCAAACACGACGGATAATGGCTAACAGACTACAAATTTCTAGGAATAAAGTACAAAGCCTATAGCCTAAAACCCTAACTAATAAAGCCGGATCAAAGCTAACCCAAAATCAAAACTCTAACTCTCGAATAAGTCATTCATTTTAGTTACTTTATTAACTCCTACTATTTTTATAGCCTTTATAATTTAATGAATTTATAACTCTTTTTAAAATTAAGCTTTCAACCAATTTATTTCCTATTTATTTCAAGTATAAGTCATTTTTAAACTTTTTGTTTGTATTTTAACTAAAATTAAAGACAAATAAATAAATAAAAATAACAGCAGTAATTCAATACAACTAAATTTAATAAAATTTATAATTAACACCAGAGATAACAAATTTATATGTATAATTTAGCCTAAAATTTAAATGGAATTTATTAATATTTATTTTCCCGGAAATCTCCTTAAGGAGACAGAGATTTAATTGAATTTATTTAGTTTATTTATTTCTTAATTTAAAATAATAACAGATAAACTTGGGGAAGTTTGGTCTAGTGTTACCTACTTTATTTATATCCAAATAAAATAAAAAACTAATTGATTAAATAGATATGGAATTATGTTCAAGTTAAAGATTACTTATACAAAATAGAGTTTTCAGAAAATATACTTAATTTATTAAAAATAATTTTTATTCTTTAGGTTTGTAATACAAAGAATTAGTTTAACCTAATTTAGTTTATTTATTTAGTTTATGTTTTAATATTTAAGTTTTAGTTTGTTATTAATTTAACAATTTTTAATCTAATTTTAATAATTTAGTTTAATTTATTTGTATGTTTAATTATTTAATTTATTTTACTAATTTTAATTACTTTTTATTGAAATAATATTTATAGGTAAAGATGCGGCAATGAAATTATTAATATTTTTAGTTAATTTAAACAAATTTGAATTAAAACTTAGCTTAAGGAATTGATTTGAATTGAATTGAATTGGAATTGAATTACACTACTTATTACACTTATTAATACAAAGAATTAAATAGACAAAAAATAACTTAAACTAAGGTTAATCGGCTAAGCGGCCTAAATTTAATCACAAAATAGTTTTTAATTAGTCTTGGAAGTATTAATATAATTCTAACTTAACTTATGACTTTAACTTATATAAGTCCATTATAATGGAGAGTTGAACATAGAAGCTAGTTTAATAAATTAAAGACTTAATTAACATTTTTCTTAATGCATAAATAGTTATATAGTTTTAGTTGTCTATAAATAATATATTATTATTCAAATGATACATTACCAATAATTAATTTTCTTTTTATAGCAGTTTTTATAAAATTTCCTTAATTTAAATCAGTCACGATTTTTTTAATTCCAAAAACAGGAAGGTGGGAGTAAAGTATAATGACAAAGGTTTTCTTAATTCTTAAAACAGAGGCCCTGAGATAAAAGTTGAGGATATCTTAACTAAGGAATATTAACTGTATGTTTCTAATTTGAATGGGTTTTTAAATTTTAGCGAATTTGACAAAATTTATCTATGATGAATAACATATTTTATTCACTTGATTGTTTATTTTATAAACTTTAATAACTAAAATTGTTTAGTATTATTGCCAGATTATTAACTAATTTATTATTTTACTTTATTTAAAATTTATCTTTTAAAGCAATCAGTTTTAGGTATTTTATTTTTATTACTATACATTTTTGTATTAATCCCCCCATTTTACATTAACAAGGACTTTTGCCAGTTTTATATATAGACTTTACTTAGATTTAAAAATTTATGTTAATTAATTACATTAACAATATTTATAATATAACACTAGCACGAATTTATAATAAACTATAAAATTAAAAAGATAATTTAAGCATATTACACAAAGGGCTAATATTAAACAATTCAAAATATTTTTTTAATATAATCTTCATCAAATGTAGCATCAACAAAATAAAAATAAAAATAACCTAAATAAAACATAAAATATTATTAATAATATAATTACTTTAAGCATATTACATCAAGCTTTTTAAATAAAATAATATTTAACATACTATAACCAGTGATATAACTAGCTAAAGTAAAATATACTATAAAGCCGCAATAAAATAAAAGATACAATGAGTGTTTTTTAAGTTTTTCATTTTTCCTTAATTAAAATGAGTCATGATTTTAAAGTAGGCTATCTAACAACAACCTATTTACAAATTATTAATTAATTTAATATAATTTAATATAATATAATATAATACAGTATAATTATTTATGCAATAGTACACGTTAAAAATAACAAATTTAGTGTAATTTCAGTTTTTAACACTTTGTTCTTAATTTATAATTACTAAAGAATAAAAGTCTGCTATTTATCCAATTAAATAATTCATTAACTTATTAATTTAAATTAAATTTTATTATTTTATTATTATTAAATTTTTATATTTAAATTTTTATTATAATTATTTTATAATTTTTTATAATTATTTTAATATTTTTAAAATTAGTTTATTAATATTTATATTTCATGTTGTAATTTTTATAGTTTTTTATGTTAAATTTAACAATAATCTTTTTTTTTTTTAATTTTTTTAATTTTTTTAACCCCTCAAATGATAGTTGTAAACTTTTTTAGTCTATTTTTATTGCTTTTTAGAAAATTTAAAAATTAGCCATTAAGAATACAAAGATTTAACTAATTAATCCAAAGCAAAAGAATGATGAATTAAACTATTTAAGAATCTTGGTTGTATATGTTATAAATAAAGAGCAGCTCTTGCACCTATAAAACTCAGTATAGTTGGTAATAATTTAATAACTATTGGTAAAGTGAATTATGCTTATATTTGGTTTTATTTCTCGCTCTATTAAAAAATTTAATTTAAATTAAATACCAACACCAATTAATAAATCACTATCAACAAATTCAAAAAAATACTAAATAAAACTAAAATAAATATATTAGCGTCAAAATAAAAAAATAAAAAAATAAAAAAATAAAAAAATAAAAAAATAAAAAAATAAAAGCTAAACTACTATGCAACTCTTCAAAAATATTAAATAATAAAGTTAAAGGCCATTAGCTGTAGCTAATAAA
>Ga0153955_100412_pt1 | contig 22539 bp, 28 predicted proteins | sample TSFL039MetaG_FD_104744 | JGI IMG/M metagenome (GOLD analysis project Ga0153955, IMG submission 104744) | Attine ant fungus gardens microbial communities from Florida, USA - TSFL039 MetaG | ecosystem: Host-associated > Fungi > Mycelium > Unclassified | place: USA: Florida, Wekiwa Springs...
GCCGCGGATGTCCCAGCTCACCTGTCGTTTCATTACAATACTATAGGTATACTAAGCAAAGAGTTCTTGACTGAAAACATAAAGCATTCTCATCTCAGAGTTACAGAATGAGACTAAGGTGTATAAAAGATCAATTAATGATAAAATGTCATGAACTGGCCTAGTCCAAAGATTATATGACTAGAGGGATAGAAAGAACAGGAACTCTTTTCTAATAGATTAGATAAAGGATGCTAAAAATATAATGAGAGATAAGATCAGATAAGATAAGAGGTCACATGATGGAATGTTCTGGAAGGATCATGGGAAATTACTTAAGTGTATACATAGATAAATAACTTTTGTGTATAAGTAGGTAGAGCAATTCACAGAGAAACTCTATTGAGTTCTCTTTGTTCTCTTATAACATTAAGTGTGATAAGTCAGTCATCTCAACTAGCCTATCATTACATAAAAGTCCATATTATATAATATGTGAGCTAGAAATAAACTATATCTAAAAAAACATAAACACAATACTGGATTATTCAATCTGAACCTTGAAGTAATTTCATTTACTCACAAATCATAGTTTTACTTCATTTCTGCTCTGACACTATCATTCTGGACATCATCTGTGACAATCCTTATATTCCACTAGAATACTTTCACAACACCTTAGTTATCATACTACTAGATGATTACTGAGGTGAATAAACTAGGATATAGTTCTTGGCTGATATCAATGTATTAGACCTACTTTATAAAAGGTGTTTAGTTGTTGTACCACTAGACAATTACTGAAACTTACTTTATAAAAATAAGTTAGGTAAATGGTAGTTTCAATCACATATATAAATGACTGTTAAAAAGCCATTCTTCTCTTGTGTTGATCTCCAAGTTATAGAGGCATAGCCTCTTGTTGCAGCCCATGTGTTAATTTATTTGAATGATTTTTGTTGAGAGTCAAAATAATTCATCTGAGAAGGTTTGGCTCATTCTGATTTTTTTGCTTATACTATAATTAAAAGTTTGCCCATCTGACATAATCACAGACCGTGTCTCAGTTAGCCACTGCCGGAACTGATATCATATTCACCCCATCACACTTGCCATTCCATCAGAATCTCCATGTCTCTTATCTAATTCACCATGCCTGAATTACCAGGTATATTAACTTGCACTCAAATGTTGCGATTTATTAAATAATGGTGTTCTTCCAGAGGTGGAGCGAGCGACGCGGTTGCTCAATGAATTCGGTGCTGGCAAGATGATTGCCAAAGTTGACACTAAAGAAGACGTCCTCGTGTACTCTGGCATTACCCACACCGACTTCGTGAGCTCAGACTCCAATTCTCTTGACGTGATACATACAGAAACATGATAGGCCAAAACTCTGACTGGACGTAAGTTGATCATGACACACAGATATGGTTTGTGGCGCCCTGCGAGATGATGAGCAGCCTGGACTTTATCTATTCCACAGGAAAGGTGTTCTATATGGAGCTAGACGGTGCTGGAGAACACCCTGTCATGCATTTCGGCATGACCGGGATGCTTCATGTACAGGCTCTTCTCAGTTGTACATATTATCACAAACCTGATCCCAGTATCTGTTCAATATCTAGGTTAGAAATCAGTCACCAATCCACTACAGAGAAACTCCTAATGTTTCTGATACTGAGTGGCCGCCGCGGTGGATGAAGGTATGAGATACACCTCAAGTTCTAGACAGGTCTCAATCCAGCAGTTCATCTTGCACTTCATAGATTCCAAAACTGGCCAAACCACCGAGATTGCATTCAGAGATGCCCGAAGACTGGGCCGTATTCGTCTATGCGCATCTCCACTTTCTGACCCGCCAATTTCTGGATTAGGATTCGACCCAATTCACTCGATGCCACCCCTAGCAGAGTTTTCCAACATGATCAGCAAGCGTAAAGGAACAACTATCAAGGCTCTGCTATTAGATCAGTCTTTTAGTGCTGGCATTGGAAACTGGGTTGCGGGTAAGGAATTCACTTCTCTGATACTGGAAATCGTTTTTGATGGTTTATTGGAAGATGAAGTATTATATCATGCTGGTATACACCCTGAGCAACGATGTTACACCCTCAACGAAGGACAGCTCCAACTTCTTCACGAGAAGATCAAATACGTCTGTGCAACAGCGATATCTTTCAATGCAGATGATAGCAAGTTTCCCGATAACTGGCTTTTCAGACATCGTTGGGTAGGCAATCTGATATAAACCCATCGGCACTATCATTTATCATCTACCAGGGCAAGGGGAGAACTCAACAAAAAGCCCTTCAACTAGTGAGTGCTCATGTCCTTTGAGCGCCCAAATCTGATGGACCAAGCCATCTGGGGAGCCTGCAACGATCAAGTGGATAACAGTTGGCGGCCGAACTTCGGCATACGTAGTAGAAATCCAAAAGGTCTTGTCAATAGACCAAGTAAGAATGTATGAGGTAGGTGGTTGCCTTCTAGAACAATTCACATTGACAGATACAAACCACAAGGAGTCTAAATTGGGGGGAGCATACCAAGGAAATCTGCGTTCTGCTACAAACCGAAAACGTCATACTGCACCAGAAGCAGAACTGTCCCATCGGTCTTCAAGACGCTCATCAGGCCATCCAGAGAAAGGTGTCTAGAGATAGATCGAGCAGCATAGAAAGATGATTGCTGATTGTACAATATTGTTTCGTCTGATATTATCTTCAGTCACTCAGTCTCCTCACCGTCATCATCGTCATCATCGTTGTATTCTTCTGCTTCATTGTCAATGAAGTCATTGGATGATCCGTCATCGTCATCATCTTCGCTACCATCATCTTCATCGTTATTTTCTCCATCTTCGTCTTTATCCTCGCTGTCACCTCCGAGCTCAACATTTTCCATACTACCTTCTTCATCGCCTATCTCGAGTTCCACGTCGGTTCGAGCATTTTCACCATCACTTGCATCACTCTCGCCTTCGACATAGTGCATCACGTTTGATTCTTGTACTCTTGACATAGGCTTGCCATCCTTTGGTGCCATCAAAGAACGCATTTCAATTTGCGAAAGGACCATGTCTAATTTACCACTCAGTGAGAGGAGCCTTTCTTGTAGAGCCAATCGGGCAGTGAGAGTGGCATGAAGACCTGAAAGTCGAGCTACAAGGTCCGGAATCTATCGATAGTAAAGAGATAAGGGTTTCATTATCATTGCGAACGGATGCTCACCGTCATGAGATGGCCCGTATGAATGGTTAAGACTGTCTTTATCCAGGTCACCAATGTCATGCCGCGTTGAGCGTTTGCCCCAGCCCCTCCACCTTTCATGTTGTGGACTCGTGCACCCCTCCCCAGCCTCTCGACGCAAGCATTCAGTAGGGGTATAGCAAGCTGGGGAGGTAATCTTTTAACGGTGTTGCGTATTAGGTCGACGTTGGAATGTGCCAGACAGGTCTCTGTGAGCTTCGTATCAGAAGAATGCAAAGCTTGAATTAGGGTCCTCGTGAGAGAATTTGCAGGAACAATGCCAAGCCTTTTCCTTGACTTTATTTTCATCGACTGAGATTTTGTTGGGTTATCCTTCCCATCTTCGCTATCAGAAGATCGGTGTGCGCTGGCATCGACTACAGTAGCCAACCGTTGACCAAGGGAGAGTTCTGCGTGACCAACTCTAAGGTCACTGTCTCGGACTGTGGCTTCGTCCATGTTTTCATCGTGACCCAGCTCTATCCCCGAACCAATCGCAACGGATGATTCATCGTATCTTTTGTTCATAATAAGCTAACGTGCCCCTGCAATGAATATGACGACCTGGAACGGAGGAACACACCACTCACAGGTTGTGTACTGTTGTGAATTTAAATTAATTGGTTGAGATAACACTCGAAGTCCAGTTGAGAGCTTGTTTTGAAGGAAGAAATACTGCCAATGCAGCACGCAGAGAATGTAGTTTTGTAAGTATTCACCTGTAGAAGTATGAGTGCCGAGCACTCGGAGACCTAAATATTTGGTCCAAGTACAAATTCTCGTGGTAACGAAAAAGTGTCACGTCACAACTGGTGATGCACTTGTGATGACTTATGCTCAATGGTATGGTAGAAACAACTATTTGAATGGCATTTTTTGTGAAAGCACCAATCTAAGTATGTCTTCGTGGTATGTCCTAACTTCCAAGTGGAATGTAGATATTGTGCTGTGTACATAATCACATCTCTATTATTACATAATACTTCGTGGAAGCAGGGAGGCGGGCCGACTGCAAAGCCCATAAGAGGTAGTCATTAACAGTATCACAGCTTTCTCTTCATCCTCTTCCACAAACCACTATCAACTCCTTTGCCTCGCTACTATACCCACTGTATCCTTTTCGTCGAGGCATATACCACTATCCATTTCTTTTCGTGTGTTTCCCTTATGAACTATATTCAGGTAGGCCTTTTGCCTTCACTATCATCATACTGCTGACACCTTCACAGCTGGAGAAACTAGGTCAGCTAACTTCACTTGAAGCACACGTATCCAACTCATCTTGACTTAAGGTGAGGGTACCTATGCCAACGTGTTCAAGGTGAGTTGTCTCAGTCGTGTATCATGTCTTCCTTCACCATTGTCTAGGGTCGATCTCGTACAACGAACGAGATAGTGGCACTCAAAGAAATTCATTTGGATGCAGAAGAAGGAACCCCCTCTACTGCGATCCGTGAGATATCTTTGATGAAAGAACTGAAGCATACCAACATTGTTCGCCTTCACGATGTCATCCATAGCGAAACAAAACTTGTTCTCATTTTCGAGTTCTGCGAGCAGGACCTGAAAAAGTACATGGATCAACATGGCGATCGTGGCGCTCTAGATCCCAAAGTCGTCAGAAGCTTCATGTTCCAACTTCTGAAGGGAACCGCCTTTTGCCACGAAAATCAAGTTTTGCATCGAGATCTCAAACCCCAGAATCTACTTATCAATCGCAAAGGGGAGCTCAAGTTAGGTGATTTTGGCTTAGCAAGAGCTTTTGGCGTTCCAGTCAATACATTTTCTAACGAAGTGAGCATCCAATTCGTAATATGCATCGGCTATCAATCACACTTCACTGTACAGGTGGTGACCCTGTGGTATCGAGCTCCTGACGTGCTTCTTGGATCAAGGACGTATAGTACATCAATCGACGTTTGGTCTTGCGGTTGCATTTTCGCTGAGATGATTTCGGGAGTTCCTCTCTTCCGCGGTCGAGACAATCAGGACCAATTACTTCATATCATGCGCATTATTGGCACTCCTTCCGATGAGCGATTCGCCAAAATTTTGAAGGACTCCGTCAGTTGATATCTGTTCGTTCTTTTCATGACATTACTTAAATAGATTGATTAGCCTGAAATCACTATTAAGCAATATCCAAGGTATCCAAAAATGAATTTAGCCCAATTACTCCCGAGAGCGGAACCCCTAGGTATGTCATAGTTTACACTTCTTGAACGCTCAATCGAATGCTTTTCAGCCATCGACCTCTTAGAGAAACTGCTCAAGTTTGATCCGGCAGAGCGTTTGTCGGCCTCGCAAGCTCTTTCTCACCCTTATTTTACTAGTGTTGCCAACCCTGCCGCCTACAATCCTACTCCAGGTGCCATGGGTCCCCCATCATATAACTTCCCCCACCCTCATGGTCATCAAGCCCAGCAACATTTACAACAACAAATGCAATATGGGCGCCAGCCCATGATGTATCCTCCACAGGTGCAACAAGTGCCGATGCCTCACCAAATTCAGGGTGCTTCAACTCGTGTTCATTCACAGGCGATGAATCCCCAGACATTCAATCCTGCAACTAATGTACCATACCCTGCGCCCTACCCAACGCGTTGAATGCAACAATGGTTCAATTTGTCATCAACTCGGGTTTATATGTAGAATAGTCATGGTCATGTTCACTCCGTTTAATTAAACATCCTGGTAGCGAGAGCAACCAAGGTACGAATCATCTCGACAAAACTTGATAAACTATGGTCTCTTTAGCACCCTCACCCTGAAAGCTGGAATCAAAGCAATAGTAAATGTGTAAGTGTGTAGCAAAGCTTCTTCTGAGAGCATATAAAAGTAGAGTGAATTAAAAACTCGAAACAGGAAGGCGATTAGGAGAACAGTTGTGAAGTGCTATATCCTTGACCGAACATAGAAAGAATAGCAAGAAGGTCGTCTTGAGAAAACGTGTCACGTGTGGCACACACCATTAACTACATAGGACTTACTTTTCTTCAAGGGTTTACTGAAGAAAGCATTCATTCCAGCACTCAAACACAACTGTTTTGTGGCCTCTTGGCAATCGGCGCTAAGAGCAACGACTAAATTTAACCCGTCAGATCATAAATCAAATCTGTGATGGTGTTGACTACCTGGGAGATAGACAGAAGTTTTCCGCTTATTTTCAAGCAAACGTAGTCGTTTAGCAGCTTCAACGCCATCACAGATAGGCATATCTGAAGTGATGATGGAGAAGAGGAGATGTCCAATATATTTGTACTCACGATGGTCAAAAAGTGCCAAACTGTAGTAACCTGGTTCATGCTTCTCCCATTCTAAAATGTCGGTCATAATATAGCAGATCTGGAGAAAATGTGCTTGCCGGATATAGCCTCCTCTCCGTTGCTTGTGGCAGTAACTTTGAGATCATGTCTCTCAAGTTGCTTCGCCAAGAGATTCTGGGCAATCGGATTATCTGAAGTGAATATAGTTGGATAGATTTTCTTCACCAGTGATATAGGTATATCTACCTTCCGCGATCAGAACATTCCCGTAAAGCATCCGCTGAGCAGAAAGGGCATCTTCAGCAGCCTTCATGAGGTCGGATACATGGATGGGTGTCAACTTGTTGGGAAGGTTCTTCAACTGTGCCAAAACCTGCAACATACGACATTTCCTTGGAGGCTTTGTCAGCCTGAATATGAGGGGGTGCTTATCACTAGTGGGAACGGCAAGTTGTCCAGTATGACTGATAGTGGGAGTATAGAAGTGAATGACCCTAGTTCCTTTCAAGGACAGTTCATCCAAGATACGGGCGAGATCTTCGGCTGCCCCTTCGATCCGATCATCTGAGATGATGAAATCCAACGTAACACCACTTGTAGCGTATGCTCGTATTCTGGACTGAAGTTCTTTCCTATCCGTCGTGGTATGGACGCGGAACTGCTCAAGAACCGTCTTCAGAAATTTAATTGTCGCCTCGGAAGACGAAAACACTAATATCTCCAAGCGCCTCGTCCGATTGAGGTTCAATTTTAGTTGATGAAGCTCCAAATTGGCCTGCTAGAGTTCAGGGCTTGGCGATTGTTAACACGGAAGTCGACTCACCTTGCGCGTATCGTCCGAAGTATACTGCTTGACAGGGATGGTGAACCAAAATTGAGATCCAATATTGAGCGTAGAGTTGACTCCTATTGAACCTCCCATAAGCTTGACCAATTGCCTGGAGATCGAGAGCCCCAAGCCAGTTCCGCCAAAACGACGAGTTGAAGAGTTCTACCAAGTAATCAATTAATGTCACAACCGTTTTAATCGGACGCACATCTGCTTGCTGAAAAGGGACAAAAAGTAGGTCGACATCTGTAGCTGACAAACCGATCCCAGTATCACTATTAAGTCACGATTGAGGTCATGTACAAGAGCGGCAACAAATCGACTGACAGTATATCAAACTTGAGCAATGCCATTGTGTCTGACGAGCCCGTACTTGGAATTTGCACCGACTGCTCTGCAGAACAATTAACACGGACATAGCCGCTAGCTGTGAATTTGACAGCATTTCCAATAAGGTTCATTAAAACTTTGGCAAGGGTCAGGTTTTTGACAAGTAGAAGACGTGCAAAATCACCTTGGCGGATACGAGCGTAATCGGCATACACCCCTACCAATACGTTGAATTAGTTTGTATGCTCTGGGGTGACCATGGTCCTCTCGACGTACAATCTGGAACATTAGGTTCAATGTTAAAAGATAGATCGAGCTTCTCTGTTGCCATTGGTAGTAATAACTCCATGCAATCCTAACGTGAGATTAAATGCTGTGGTACTCTGGTACGTAACAATGATATGATACTCACTGCAATGATATTCTACCGCAAGATGATCAGTTGAGCTTACAGAATGAAAGATGTACACACCTCTACAAGAAAACCACTCGGCTCCAGCTTTACGGCTTTATACGTTGAGTGATATGATCGGGCTCATCAGAAATTTGTATTGTTCAGATTGTTTTCATGGCTGACCTGAGGCTTCCAGTTTGCTATAGTCGAGGATTGAGTCGATAATCTGTCAAAAATTAACATCAAAGTGTGCGGATGGGAAAACTCAAAATGCCTTCAAAAGCAATTCACAAGACTGCTTCGCAGTTTGAACAATTTCGTTCTGTCCTGGGTTGAGTTCTGTCCCAGAAAGAAGATCAAGCAGTCCATAGAATGAACTTCGATTGACTGAGTAACCTTGTACCTTTCGAAATAAAATCTTGGTGCCCACCTGAAAGGAGTCCGTAACTCATGGCTCATTGAAGCTAAGAAATTGCTTTTGATCTACGACGGATGTGAACAAAGGTTGAAGAGACGGAATTTGATGCATGCCTTTGTAGCTTTCAAAGCATCTTCCCTACTTCGACGGGCGTCTTCCAAGAACTCTCGCTGAGCAGCAATCATTTTCAGATTCTCTCGCGTCCCAGCCTGTACAGATCTGAAGAGAAGAGCGTTTGCAATGCTAATACTCGCTTGTTGACATAGAAGTGTAATCATTGTCACCGTTTTGTTGGAAAACGGATATTTTGAAGCGAAATAAATGGCTCCAAAGGTCTGACCTCTATTGCTGAAGATCGGAAGGCAAAGAACAGATTTGTACGATGTTTGCCCTGCTTCTGACGAGAAACGGGAGTCACTCGACGCATCATCATAATGTATCTTCTCCTTTGAATTAATGGCTATACCTATAGGATGAGCAGAAGTAAAGATGCCAAAATAGAGATGTCACCATGCTGTATGATCGCCTTTTGTAGGGGGTCGCTAATGGTCCGCATCGATTTTAAGTACCTAGATCATCCGTATCAGAAGACTGTTTTCAGGCTTGCACATGCGAAGGATGCTCACTCATGAACTTGACAATTGTCTGGGGGTTGCATGCTCGTAGCGACGACGTAGTCTCCCGCCTCTCGGGCAATTACAACTGTAAGTTTGCTTGAATCCTTACTAAAAGAAAAGGCCATTCTTCCACCAGACGTACCGCACGTGTTCTGTGATCGAGATATCTCTATGAAATTGATTCAGTGCTGGTATAGGATATATATAAGCATAATTACCGGTGGCGATTTCTGTTAATCGTTGTAAGGCTATCAAGTTCGTTTATTTGCAAGTCAACATTATCATAAATTAATATTAATCACCTGACGACAGGTTAATGTCACTGGAAATATCCGTGCTCCATTTCAGGATGGACGCGAGGTCGGGTGCAGACAGACTAGGCTCCAGTCCATGTGGGTCAATCCTACTGTGCTTGACAGTTTCTGGGACATCGACAATTCCGTCTGACGATGTTTCCGTTTGGACTCCGACGTCAACTGTAAATAGAGACTTTTTGAATATCTGCTGTGGTTTGGTCCCAACAATACTCGTCATGTAATTTCTATAAAACTTAAATCTTGACCGAATAACACAAGGAGACACCCACACAATGCCTCTAGCACCCCATTGCGCTTGCCGCGCGATTCCTCGTCGCTGTAGTTCTTGACCGAGGCCGTCGATTCCACATCTCAAGTAATGCGACCCTTGCTTTCAGACGATGAGAGGCTGTATATATGAAAAGCTGATGCCATACCAAGAAAAGACCCCATCCCTCTTCCAAAAGCCACTCGCTTTCCATAGCTAGCCTAGAGCGAGCCTCAGATGTGAAATGAAAAAAGAGGCCACAAGGGCGGACCTGATAGCAAGGTCATATAGTCGAAATGCGCTTGGGTCACCGAGCAGCGACGATAATTCAGCCTCCTGTCGTAAGTTAAGCCGTCCATTAGGTAAGTGTCATGGACGAAGGCGCACCACAAGGGTGATCCAAGCGCTTGCATTGACAGGACTCGGGGATACCCATCTGTTGTGTGCATGGTCAATGTGATCAGATGGTCTATCAGAAATTGTGATTACCTTTTGAGGTATGCCTGATTGTCCTGCACCTGCTCCAGATATTGCGCTCGGGATTTTGCAGAGATACCTCGCCGTATACAGAAGATCAGGGCCAGGCTGTGGAAGAATAGAGCATACCGGATGTGTCTGTGGGTGAATATCAGGCTTGATTCGGGAGCAAAACTATTTGAGGTCTTGTATTTGGGATGGATGTCGCGTGTCTTGTAGAGAGAGAAACCTAGTTTTGCAGCCTCTTCTATAAAACCGACGCAGAAATAACTGACAAGCTAAATGCGGAACCTTCAGCCGTAGGATAAAATATCTGGTCGTGTATGACTTGACCTTGAATGAATTGTACCTGTAGTAGTTAGTGAACAGTCTGACGATAAATTACTTTGGCATACCAGTTCATGATTAAAGCGGCATTGCTTGAAGTTTCATGAATTTGACCAAAAAAATCCTTCTCAACAAAGCCATCGACATCAAAAAGCGTAACAAGGTTATTAGATTCGGTGTAGCCGCCATACACACGAATGCAGTTGATCATACCTGTCTTTCAATGAGTCTCGACAGTTGACGACTCGCTGCGTTAGACTCACCCATGACCAAGATACCAAATTCTCTCTGAAGAAGGCACAGGTCAACATCGGCCGCCACCTGAATTATTGAGATCTTGTTATTTGAGACAATATGGACCGTACCTCGTCGGCAGCGACCACCAAGTCCGAGACTGAAGTAATCAGATTAGAACATACAGAGTCCTGATGAAGCCTCACGATGATCACAAATGTACAGTCTGATGCACATACTATGAATCTTCGCAAGACAAGTGTATAGCCTGCATATGTTCAGTAATACATCCCGGAAATTCGAAAAAACTTACCTATCCCCCGCTGTTTCGCCATATCGAACAGCCTCGCCCAGGAGCTCAAGATGTGATCCTAGGTGCACCTGGTCGAAACCAGCAATGAGACCACAAAAGAGGACCCGAACACGACTGAAGAGGGTTGAATGAGTAGTTGTGGGGCCATGAAGAGAGTCAAACCATTTCTCTGATATGGATCCATGCTTGTCCGCGATTTTCAAGGTCAATCTCCCTAAGTCAGTGGCGAAACGATATAAACCTCTGCGCTCTGCTGCAGCTGGTAAAGCCCAAAAGAAACCGAGCGCCGTTCCGGCGGACATGCCATGGCTAGCGGGCCGGATTATTCTGCCTGATTATTTGAGTACGACAGACACCCACCGTAGCGCCAGTTGAATGCACTGTATATGGCCATGAGACCCAAGGGAAAAATAAGGGAAGAGAGATCACACCGTAAGTCCAATCATGTCCATTAGTACAAGAGGTACGGAGCTTCGATAGGCATTAATGCCTTAAACAAGTGAGGATTAAGAATGATGAAACATGTGGGATGCGTACCAGCGTCATTCAGAAGCGCAATAGCAAGCTCAATTTTAGGATCACTTGAACGAGGAATAGAGAGAATTTCATCGAATCCAATGGAAAGAATTTCGTTCCTAATTTGCTCAAACATCGTGTCAGTTTCTCGCCTTGTTGGTGCGGGGTTGAGGTTAACACCGAGAATCTTGAGAGCCAAGAGGGTATCGTTGAATGCTTCCTGGAAGCAACCCCGCAGCCAAAAATTTCTAGATCGCCTTTGAAGCATCGCACATTTGTCTCCGACCTTATCAGTGTGCTCCAAGCATTCTGCAACGATCTCATCAGAGGCCTCAAGATCACCTAATCAGAGTTCAACCTAGAATTCAAGATGTAACATCGAGGAGTGACCTTTCCACTGGAAAAGCCTGCAATTGATTGAGTAAAACTGTAATCCTCCCAGTAGACTGTGACGCACGATGCTAGACGATGGAGAACGGTATACACCCGTAAGGGATCTTCCGTCCATGGATCCTGACGAAAAAGGGTACGAGCACTAATAAATGATTGCATCGCGATCTATGAAGCAAACTTGAGTGAGAGATAATCCAACCAAGAACTCAGATACCTCATGAGCGCCTCTATCCCAGGCTGATTCACCAGCATCAACAAGAATGTCAAGCAATTCGTCTCTTTGGGAATGTTCATGCAAAAGCGGTAGACACCTCAATGAGAAACATATTGATATGCTACCAATTGTCTCGAAACCAGACACATACCTTTTGGCATGTTCCGCCACACGGTAAACATCGATGGTAGTTTCATGGAGCATCATGAGAATGATCTAGGCAGGAAAATCATAAATAAAAATCCGCCTAAAGGCTAACAACGTACACGAAACGACATCTTAGCAATGTTCTCTGGGGGTAGTGTCTCAGCTTCAGCCTGTGCAGCCTGTCGATATCGATCATGAGCAAAACTACACATATCCCTTGCCCTTTGAATGAGCCATCCTTCGGAAAGGGCAATCTGCAAGCTTTGCATCGAGGTATGGGTGACGCTGGCTCCTGCCTCTCGGAAATGTGTCACAGCCTTGTAGAGGTCCCACTTGTTGTCTGGTTCTTCTTCATTACCGCTCCCTCCTTTATCTTCCCAGTCCATCATAAAAGCTACTTCCGTGACTTTGAATCTGAAATGATGTCAGAAGTTGCTCAGAACGATTATTATTTTCGTACTTACGTTTCACCGAAGAAGATTGCCCAAGTCAAATATTTCCTGACTTCAGCCGGTAGTTCGCGCAGATGTCGACGAAGGAACGTCAAGTCTGTCGGATCAGATATCTTTTGATTGATCATGCTCTCCTCCACTGCTTTCATATCATAACTGTTGATGTGGTGAGGTTAGGAAATTATTTTGAATGATATATTCATACACCCAGTAATTTTGGCTCCAGTCAAACGAAATCTAGAGGGAGAAATCAGTGAAATGGGATTAACACTTTCAATGGCGATCATACGTGGCGCTGTCGTTGTAATGTCGTTAAGATACTCCGAACAGAGAAAGCATTGCCACAGGATGCCTGATGGATAAAACTTGAGAGTGGCGCGCAGTCTTGCTTAGTCCTGTGTAAAGTCTTTGAAACCAAAGTTGATATTGCTGAAAAAGACAAGGGCTCGACGTTAATCCAGGTTGAGTGAGCTCTTGAAGAAAACATTCGTTTGACACGCTCCACGAGCTCACTGTATGTCATGTCAACATTTAGCTACATGGCATAAGAAGCGAAGTCACATTTTATCAGAGCGGAGGGTGATGAATATCAACTATACTCCCCTTTTAACGATTATATGGACTGATGATGATGAAATTCACCATTCGGCTCCGAGAGTTTACCAGGGTGGAAACAAGATCCAGAGTCCTAGCAAGAACTCAAGCGACACAGAAGTTGAAAAAAAAAAAATTGCGCACGATTGATCAGCTTCATGTAAATCATCCAAAAAAAGGGCAAAGAGCCGGGTCTCAGCGATGACAGCAAAAACGTGTTCAACCAAAGATTGGAATCTTGCTCGTAACTCGGGAGTCGCGAGACGTTCTTCTGGAGGATCACTAGGAACATCAGAACCCATCAAGACATCTCGAAGTTCAGGAGTTCCTTGGTAGAGAAGGGGCACATTACATATCTGAGGGCCGAGTCGCTCCTTGAAAATTGTGACGAAACGTTGGAGATCGGTATGGAATACCATCAATTGGCGGAGGACAGATGACAGACACCCTAACTTAAAGGGAGTCAGAGAGCAGTGGGAAGGGATACAGTTATTCCTACTAATGCAGCAAAAGGAGCAGAATCTACATTCTGGAATTTAGCCTGACCCCACAAACCGTGAGCTGCAATCAAATATCTATTTTAAGTCTGATACAAAAGGAACAAAATAAGCTCACATCGCCACTTGGCTTGATTCGCCAGTATCATGGAACTTTTCCCAATCCTGAAGAAGTCCATAAATAGCATTCACTTGAGACCAAGATGCTCACCCTGGAGGTCCACACACAAGGACAACCTGTGCCTTTGACACCCTTGTCCTACCACGAAATGCCGCCCGTTGAAGCTCTCTCCCAGAAGATGGACTCCCTGGTAAGTTCAAGGAGCTATCAAGTGCAGGGTTTGTGTCATCAAGAACAGTATCGCAACTAGTTGATTCGCTTCGGGATGACATGGAATCACAATTATCATCGTAGGTGTTAGTCACAACGTTCAATGAGTTCAAAGAAGACTTAGCCCATATGGGAGTAGAAGAGAAATGACGCGAAAAGCTTATTGATACATTTCGAACTGACATCAATTTTGAACTTGGCATCGGTATAAAGATGTGATGATACATACTGACGCCCCGTATGATGTCCAATTCCCTATCCCTCCCGAACTGATTACTCTATGAGCTCAGGGTTCCTGAACATGGCGACGTATACTCACCAGAGTAATGGGAATTGTAAATTCCTTGCATGTAACATGTTAGCGCCGTTGGAGAAACTAGTTGGTCCACAAACCATGAATCGATCTTGAGTTGCGATATCAAATAGAGGAATAAGCTATAGGATGTTTGAGATGAGAACGACCAGAAATTAATTCACGCCAGATACCTCGGGTTGCTGTTCTGCGGGACAAGATATCGTCGCAAGAAGACGCCTCTGGCATTCGAGAAGATCTGCCTTGAGACCATGGGCACTCTGATATCGCAAATCTGGACCTTTTGCCAGCAACTGGGATCAGTGTTAGACGAAATTATTCAGGGAAACTCATAAGTAAATTTGATACTACAGCATACCTTGTCGACGACATTAGCAAGTACTTGGGGGATATCTCGCCGGACTTCATGGACTGGCATAGGTCGCTTTTGTACAATGGCATGCAACAATTCAAGAGGTCCTCCCTCAAATGGCATTTGTCCACGCCCAACTAAGAGAGTCCAGAAGAGAATTCCAAGTGAATACAGATCCGTTCTATGATCCTGAGTCATAGTTTCTATGCTGCCTGTCTGTTCAGGAGCAAGATAACAGAGCGCCTCTTTGACCTTCAACTTCTGAACTTCTTCATTTGTTGATAAGACAAGCAGTGAGGGCGAGCCAAAATTCTCCAGCGATATGGCTCGATTCCCGAAATGGACAAAGCGCACAGAACCGGAATGGGAATTCAAGTGATAAGCATTTCCACGAACTAATCAATGAACATGAGCAGCGATAAGGTAATCAAAATCGAAGATCACCTTCTCTGTGGACAATACCTTCTCTGAAGAAGATAAGCGAACAGATGCCGGTCAAAACAATGCACCTACCTGTGTAAGACCTCAAGACAATACGTAGCCTGTATTGCGAACCTTGAGATAATCAGGAAAAAACAAGTGACAAGGTATACAAGGGCTCACTCAAGAAATGAAGCCAAGTCCATTATATCATAATCTGCCATGTCATCCTCGACCTCAAGTCTTTCCTCGAAAGTAGTCGGTCCGCCCATCATCTCATCGTCAGGTAATGATACAGGTCGTGTGCGAGCAGTGTCAACAAGTAGCAAATCATTGACCTTGTTGGCAGGAAGGTACCGCCCTAATAGGTTTGGTCCCGGATGAGACAATATTAGAACAACGCAATCTCCGTGTTCGTGTGGTATTTTCAAGTAGTCCAACATCCGGAAAGAGGCACTATTGCCTTCGGAGGTCCCCGCAAACTTTCCAAGTCTATCATGGACATTAATTATATTAGTAAGAATAAAGACAAAGACATACATATGTGCTTCCCTCTCTAAACACATTGAAGCATTAGACTGTGCAGGTACAATCTTTGCTAATACACGTGAGCCATCTTTGAGGCTATTTCCTTCGGCTAAAATCGTCATTCCACCCGTATCATGCCATGGTGTGGCCTAGGACTGGATTTAAGGATTTCCAAGATGTATTGTTAACGAGGCAAACCTTCTCGAATGTATAACCTGAAACAGAAAGTACGTTGTCTCTGAAGTAGGTGTTGGGATAAGGAAGCTGGCCAGGTCTTCGGCGCATAATGCTTGTAACCTAGGTGCTGGGTCGAACACGGTATAAATGTAACGAGATGTTAAGCTTCACACGCTTCACACATTCATAATTCCGGCAAACATTGACGTCATAGATTTCATCATTGTTTAAGAAATCTCTTATAATTAAACGAACAATTCCAAATACCATTACAACCATTTCAAGATCACAACAAGGTAGGGAGTACGTTAATAAGTCTACGATGTCACTGTACTAGTATTAACTTTTTGACAGAATGAGATTAGGAAATACATACTATAGCTGGCAGGGTCGATGTCATTGGGCAACTCGGAGATAATAGCTTCAAACCTAGCTTGAATTGTAGACATGACTTCTTGGTCGACATCCGAGGTAACGAAGGTGATAGCGAGACCCTTAGTGCCAAAGCGGCCAGCACGGCTAGTTTAACCTTTTAAGTCAAACAATCAGTCCAGAGTCACACTATTACGTACCCAACGCGGTGTAAATAAGTGTCTGCATCGGGCGGACAATCGTAATTGACAACGATGTTAACACGTTCAACATCAATCCCACGACCAAAAATATCTGTAGCTACAAGAATCCGTTTTTCGAAGGCTTTGAAGGCTGTATATCGATTGATACTGCATCAAAATGTCAAAGGACAGATCATTTTCACCACTGAGATCAGCTCACCGTTCCTCTTGCGCAAGACCAGAATGAATGCAAATACTTGGGAAGTTACAAGACACGAGCAGCTTGTCCAACTCGATACAGCGGGCAACGGACTTAACAAAGATGACAACCTATATTCCATCAATGACCAGCGGAGAAAGATCAACAGAGTGACGACAAACTTGGTTAAACTCTAAAGTATCGAGTAAGTCGTTGAGCTTCCTGTTCTTTTGCACTTCCTCCAACTTCACGTAGTGTTGTTGCAATCCGTGAAGCGTGAGTTTAGTTTCATCATCGACGAAAATTTCTAAGGGCTATGCAACAAGGCAAATTATTCAAGCGAACGTCGAAAAAAAATCATCCATACATTGGCCATAAACTTCTTGCATGTAACCCGAATCTCCTTTGCCAAAGTTGCAGAAAACATCATAACTTGTTTATGATGAGGGGTTGCACGAAAGATTTCTTGAACGTCACGACGCATGTCTGGGAGGCGATGTTGCAATTAGATGATCTGGATGCAAAACAATTTCAAGGAAAGTAAAAAGCAGAAGAACCAAAGTTGCATCGGGTCATTGCAGGCTTCTATAGCGATCGGTGGAAGAGTGGCCTTGGTCATTGCTTCAGTGCCCGTATTCTCCCTGCCTTACACGTTTGCGAGCGGTCCTCCGGAACATCACAATCCCAGATAAACCAGCTCCTCAAGATAACACCCATATAGCAATAAAATGCCGGTGATGGAGATGAACTCAAAAAAGATCCAGGCGGTCGATACAGCAGATGAATGAATGAAGTGGATATGAAAGCCCCAAACTCGACTAACCAAGCTGTTCAAGCATTTTGTCACACTCATCAAGCACGAAGTGTTTCACACGATGGGCGTCCAGGGCATTCTCGAGGATGAGTGCACGAAGTCGACCAGGAGTTCCGACAGCAATGTGAGGGCATTTGCTTCGGTCACGAAGGACCTCAATGTCTTTAGTAACAGGGGTGCCACCATAGAAGGTGTTGACGCGGACATCGGGCATATACTTGGCAAAACGAGTATACTCGTTTTTGATTTGAAAGGCGAGTTCACGTGTGTGGCAAAGGACTATTACGGAGACTTCGCCATTGACAGGCTCCAATTGTTGGAGTGTCGCAAGAACGAAAACTGCGGTTTTTCCATGTCCAGACTTTGCCTGACACAGAACGTCCATTCCAAGAACAGCCTGAGGAATGCATTCCTGTTGAACTAAACAAAATCAGGTAAATTTCATCAGTTTTAATTTGAGGAGAATAACCTTCAGAGGGGTGCTCAAAACCAAGGTCGCTGATAGCACGCAGAAGTTCTGGCTTCAACAAGAAGTCTCTAACACATAACGCGTAAGCAAGGTGGAGCTTGTTTTTTTAGAGTACCTACTTAAAGCCCGTTGAGTGAATGCCAGAGAATGTCTTTTTGTCCTTGTCACCCTCTCCGCCAGTAGATGTTGTTGCTGGGGCACCATTAGTCGTTGCGGCTGCAGTGCCCGTGTTTGGTACAAGATCATGCTCATCCTCGTAGTCGATGAGATCTTCGTTGTCGTGAGCGCTCATTGTAAGAAAGTGGAGTGTAGAAAAGAGGAGTCAACAGCAAGAGGAAGGTGAGAAAGGTTTGACGGCACAAGGTCGTATTTGTATTTGGTCTCACAGTTCTAACCAAATACAATACTCGCACGGGCCCAATACCAGAACAACAAGCTACGAGGAGGTTTGTTATCCGTGTATGTGCTTTGAGGATTTCAAAGCTCGATTTCTTTTAATCTATGCATGAGATTGCCTTTATCATTTAATGGAAAAGCAATGAGAACACAAGTACATTGCGTGCCATGCCTGAATCATATATCGTAAGGCAGATTTACCTTAATCTGATTCAGGACAGCATGATAAGGTAAATTTTGTCGGACGTTGAATGCCTCCTGACTTCCAGTAGTCACTGGGCTCATACGTCAGAGGCCTTTGCAAGGCCTTTACATTGTTTGCGGAGTGGATCCATCAAAGCTGAGTACCTATGAATCTAAATGCATAGTTTATGTCCATCACCATAGGGCATGGAAGAGCACTTTAAATTGATCATTGTATTACAATTGGTCCGTTACTAGAAATTGTTGTTGGATATAGATTCGAAGATAAACACTTGCCGCAGATTACTTCATCTAGGCCGATACCCGATATCGCCGACGACATTGCGCTATGCAGACAGTTCAAATAGCATTGACAAGTACGTTGTCAACGGACCAGATAGGCTTATAAGTAGCATAGTCGAACGTTGAACCGTACATTTCTTCGCCAAGGTCACTTTTATTGGTAGAAGAAAAGGATGACTACTGACTATCCGTTCTGGTGCGAACTACTCAACAAGATCTCAGTCCATTTGAACAGGTTAGGAGGTTGGAACGTTCAACCTAACTCTGCAATGCTAATTACTATGTACAGGAGTTTCTGGATTGAGTAAGACTGCACGCTGTGCAGTCCACTCACTTCAATCACTAACATTTACCAATGGCTGGGTCGTGTACTCATTTGCTCGATGTTGTCAAAATGTATGCCCAATATCGATTTTCTTTTCGACTAGAATTATTCAGATGGATGCAAAGCCTCTCTCAGTATCTTCATCACCCTCAACCATGTTATTCGCTCCTCCATCACCCAGTCTGGCTTGGGAAAATTATATGCCTTCTTTTGTTCATTCCTTTAATACTAATTTTTGTTAGTGCGTTGTCTATGTGGCAAATGACCTACTCCTTGGGCTGCATCAGGAGTTATGAAAAGATCAAGTAGTGTCTCTCACACAATGGCAAGCCTTCAGCATTAAAATTATTATTTGCTGTAGGTTTCGCTGATGCACTAGGTAATCCTTCAGGTGCATTGTTTACGGATCGTTTAAATGCCAAACTATTCTTGTCTGACCTCATCCGCGAGCCAGGCAAACAGTGTAACTACCCGAACACTTTTAAAGCATTTTCAGGTTTGAAGGTGTTCGAGGTCTAGGATTGGTCTAAACATGGTAGGCGCTGGTGGTGTACACTGCAATTCATCTCTGAGCAGGCAGGGGCTGTCCTCATGAATGTGAGAGTGTAGACTGCAAGTGGTAGTTACAGCCCATAGCCTTTGAAGGGTATCTCCAGTCGGCTCGTAAGTCCATCGATGCGCGCTGCCTTGAATTAATTACTGCTATAGCTATGATTAAGTCACACCACCTTACCCTTCGATTACGAGCTAAAAAAACAATCTACTTGCGAGTTGTTTGGTTGGGGCCGTCGTATCTGGTCTGATTACGAGCCGTTAACGGTCTCCATTCAATTCGGCAGCTATATGTTCACCCGCGGACGTGCTGAGGTCGCGCGTGATGGCCTTCTTTCTCGTTCATGATCTCGAAGTCATCCGATACTCCGGGTTTCCCTAGTTTTAATTTGTTCCTTCTGAGAGGAAGGTTCTGGATTTCTTTTCAAGGGATGAGACCATACTTTCGTTTACCTTGCGCCGAACACGGTACTTCTTTTCATTTTCCTTGAGGCGATTAATTTCCTTTTTACGACCCTTCTAAAGGCTGATTAGGCACCCTGAGCAACTTAAGAAGGCATTCGGGAGTATGAACCCTTAGAATCGACGTCCAGATATCTTGTGTTTCAACCAATTAGAGTATTTTGATATTCGTATTTATGAGGACATTTAGATGATCACCTATGGACTTTGCACGAATTCCATCGATAATCAAGTACAAACCATTCATGTAGCAGTGTAGACAATAATCTTGTCAAGATCAGCGGCATAAGCTAGGATCACAGTGAGAATTTAAACCCATTGAAAAATTCATAACATACAATTCTGGTTTGCCGAAAATGTGATGGAGTTGACCCCATTTCGTAGGTTCAACTTAACCGGAACTGAGAGGATGACATGCCCACCACCAGTGTTTGGCTGATCAACAACAACAAAAGGACCACCATTGACACTGCAGGACCGACTCAACTATCAACGACGGGTCAAAAGTCGGAACGTACCTAATCGTAGTATTCCTCCACGTTGAGTCACCTGTGCATTACGTGAGCTCGAATCTTGGATTATAGAAACTGTCTTTACCATTGGCATAGTACAACGAGACCCATTGATCACCGCCTTTACCCTCGACGCCATTGATAGTGAGAGATCCACCATTGCCTTGATTTATGGTCCGTCATTTTCAAATGAGCTTGTTTCTTTTGGATAGCTCACCAAGCCAGCCAACAGCACTCCCACCGGAGAAGGACGTATCAGTTAATAATTGAGCTGCTCCACTAAGAGTACCAGACTCGGCCTCATAACTCGTGCCCATAGCAGCATTGAACGTATCTGCAGACAAATCAACGCTCCATACATCGGCAGCTACGATTTGAGGTTTTCCAGTATCCCAGGTCATGGGGAACCACATGTATCTGCTACTACCTAGCAAGGACGGTCTCCAGCGGTCACCCATGTAAATTGCAAAATTTGAGCTCAACAACATGTCAAATGCGTTCTGGGAGAAGTAAGTACGAGTTGCAGCGGGGGCTATATCTGCTTGTGCCGACCAGGGACCTGAGAGTGACTGAAAATAGTAATAAGTATACCTCAGCCACTTTGTACTTCAGGAAACTCACAGAAGCAGAGAAAAATTTGTTCGGGTTCGGGTCCCACCCCGTTGTGTGCGACGCAAAGAGATAATAAACCTGTCAATTCATGAAAAGGTAATATAGAGGACCAAAGGAATTCTTCACTAACCCCATTGCGCTTTATAATTCCAGGAGATTCCAGTGTTGACCCTACGTCAGTAAATAAGCAGCCTCTAACACAACGAAAGGTATGGACTTACCAGATAAGACGCTGACCTGAGATACAACGTTCAAATAACCTGAGTCGAGCCTGGAGATCTTGAAATTTTGATTGTTGTCAGAGGCGTACAGGAGGTATACGGTCTGTGCAGCTATGCAGACAATAAGCTGTGGTTTTCTCGATGGAATAAATGAGATATTACAGTCATCTAAAAACAGACATCGGTAATCAATGAATACCAGGCTCGGTAGATTACTAACCATCTTGATACAGTCCCATGTCTCGTGAGTCTGCGCCAAGTGGCTTGAAACTAGACTTGTAGGTGTAGGGGCCACACGGGCTTGACGCAGTAGCCACCCCAACTTGGGCAGCTCCGTAACTGACCACGGTTCATCCCATACTTATCAGCAGAAGAGATTGCACGTACTTCGAGGTGTCGGAATGAAACCACATCACATACTGGTTGGTCTGAATGCGGATATGAGATGATCACGACATGAATATTCTAAGGCTGAGATCTCACCGACTTGTTGAAGACAACTAAAGGGAACGAATACATGAACAAACGATCATCTGTACGTCATCGTACAGACCTTTGGGACGTTCTACAATGTTCGAGGTAGATATGTTGGTGCCAGGGATGGGAGTCAATGCATCATTTTGGCGTGTCCACGAAACCAGATCGAAAGACTGAATATGTATGAGATACGGACACTTTGACGAGAATTGCATACCGAGTAACAGGAAACTGCTTTAAACAGCACACTGTTGTGTGACTTATCTTCACCGAACCAATAGAACAAGGACCCAGCCTGACTGTTTGAGTGCCACAGAAAGAAACTGCCAATGAATAATGCGCACTTTGAGAAACCCACCACCATGGGCCTGGATAACATTTCCACTAGTATCGGTCCATGTCGCACCAGGAACAATGACGGCTCCGAGGGCGCAAGAGACATAAATGGCTGCAATGATCAAGGAGGTTTGTAGCTGCATTGATTGTTGTCTTTTCTTTCTCAAAGAGTGTATGATATATTACCC
>Ga0153955_100414_pt1 | contig 22381 bp, 30 predicted proteins | sample TSFL039MetaG_FD_104744 | JGI IMG/M metagenome (GOLD analysis project Ga0153955, IMG submission 104744) | Attine ant fungus gardens microbial communities from Florida, USA - TSFL039 MetaG | ecosystem: Host-associated > Fungi > Mycelium > Unclassified | place: USA: Florida, Wekiwa Springs...
AGAGGCCCTCCATGTCCGGGTTCGATATTTCGATGTCCATCTTGTTGTTTTCAATATTGATTCTTTCAGCGTAGTCCATTTCCGAGGGAGGCGATGAATCCATGGGTGAGAATGAAGGGCTTCAAGGGTTTGTAGTGATATTGCGGGTGAGTGGTCGCCCTCGCTGTATGTTGACAGCAGTGTCGGGTGGTCTTTCTAAGTTAGGTACATTCATGTATGGGTTTGTGGGGGTGTTTGTAAAACTAAGATTCGCTACACTAAACTCGGGCGCTACCATGTTGATGGTGGTGTGAGTTAAAGAAGCGATGCTTCTAAAGTCAGTCTAAGTTGCGTAAGCCAAACATTATTTTAACGTCATAATAATAATAATTGATTTATGGACTGAGGGAGTGAGCTATCCTAGTTGAATGCTTGAGTACTACTCCGCTGCCATGAATTCGAGTACCATGTCAGTGGAACTTATAATAAAGCACGGTGGCTGAAGTATTGCACCAGTTCTCTATACTGCTATGTTGCCCTGCTCATTGGTCCATCAATATGAGTGCGGGCGTCCACTCTAATACAGAGAAAAACACAGAATTAATATAGTAATGTCACCAACTTTCTTATTGATACTCCCATATGATGTGTCTAATGACACAACGACCAGATTCCACAACGACAGTCAAATCTAACACCATATCAACCATCACAAAATCCTCATGTTTGTCAAATTTGACTAAACTTACAGAGCATTGGAATCATGACACACCAGCAAGAATACATACGAAAAGCAATTGGCGCCTACGTGACAGATTCCCACAGCCAAGTTAAGTTGCATCATGATCATGGCCACTTATTCTGTTGCTTTGAGTAAGTTGCCTGTTTGATGATCTCTGAGTAGGGATTGAGCTTCAGAAAGTAGTTCCTGAGCACGGGATCTCGTCCCAGAGAGATCATACACAGCTAGTTTCAATCGAACGTCAGGTATCGCGGGAACAAAGGAGTGACATTGATGAAAATTGGGGTAAGAAGTCAGTAACCATCAGAAAAGATACTCTCATGTCATGCGTCCCTGAGATTCTCCAGTTTCGACACATGCCAAGTGACAGGACATTTTCGTTAATCAAGAGAGACTATCACAAGGCTTATCATATATATATATATATATATGACACCGCAAGACGCATGTCTAACGAGCAGTATCTATATTTGGAAACGAACGTCGTACATGTGAAACGAATCATCCCAAAACCACGGTATGTTTCCTGAGGTTTCCTGAGAGAGATTACAAAAATACATATGAATGTGACGATTAATGCAGCCGATTCTAGTCCAAGATTATCAAGTCCGTGCGAAAGAAAATGTTCGTATGTCCCAAGAAACAAAACGTAATTACCTTCACCATGAAATGAACTACCAGCCACCAGAGCTGCTCTATCCCGCACGACAGATCCAAATCAACGACAGGAAATCGAAAGGGGGCTACATACTCACAGTTCGATCTTGTCTCTTAGTCTCCGAATAAATAAACACCAGCAATAAAAACACCTCGTCCTGCAGTAAAGCCTTGGACTTCATTTTCAACACCGCTGGCTTGTTCTTGTGGAACAAATGGTTCCTGTAAGGAATAAATAAGCTCGCCCGTGTCCGCCTCTCTTCCTTTGCCTTCTCCAGGTCAAGCTCCTGTACTTCCTCATATTGATATTTTTTCTCATCGTCTTGCTTGTCCTTGTCCTCATCATCACCTTGAGAGAAACGGGCAATGGAAGCGATTGAGAAAAACGCGCTTGAGTGTCTCATATGCTGCTTGTTGAGGGTGGTAGTAGTTGCGGAGAAACCGGAGTTACGTCCGGGACAATCAGCCGTGAAGTCATGGGCTGCATAGCTAACGGTGCTCCTTCTTCGCGAATGGGGTGGGTGTGTAGAGACTGTGACAGTTCGAGACGATTTTTCGTCATCGTCATCCTCCAAATTAATTAGGGCCTTGAGATCAACGGAAAAATCAATTAAACGGCTGATAATGAAAAATGATCAAATGGGGAAATGACACTACCTTCCATTGTTCATGATGATAAACGAGCTCGTATTCTGTCCTGTCTGTCGACCAGCGCCAGTAACGGGTATTACAAGTGACGGAGCGCCACCAGTCGCCCAGACCGATCTGAGTGAAGAGCATGTCGGAACGGCGAGTGAACCCCAAGCATGAAGTACAGCCAGGTGTCACTGCTACGGAAGATGCTACGGAAGAGTCGGCAGGTTGATATATCTTCTGCTGGCCCTTAGACCGGGACTTTTTGACTTTCCCTTTGCCACTCGTTCGTCCACCTGCATCGTGCGAATGTTCTCTCTTTTTCCTTGGCTCATCCCTGGCCCTGGACCCTGAACGACTCTTCTTGTGTTTCCCCTCAATCCTTGATTTCGACCGAGGCTGATCACGAGCAGTCACAAAGCCAGGTGGCTTGCGTTTTACGTCGGATATGGACTTTCGATGGCCATTCACCTCAAATAGTCGCTCTCTCCAGTAAATAGCACCGACGATGGGGGAGTTGGTGCCAAGTGCAGGGTTGGCATCCTTAAGCAGGGTGACTGTACGACCCCAAAGATTATGGGTTGTCGTGATGTTATACAATACCGAGCTATCTACGAACGAACGAACGTTTGCAGCGAGGAGATTGGTCTTGTTGTCAAAGGTAGCCTCCATGAGAGGGGCAAGATGACGGCGTGAAGAGGGAGCAGGAGTAATGTGAAAGTTGCTATTACTACTTATTGGAGAAGCTGCCGTCAATTTAGCCCAAGTCAGCCGGTGTTAGCCACACTCCCGTTAGGGCTAGCTGATACCACTTAGGCTTTGTATGCGTTTCCCTTGTCTTTGCCACCTGAAATTTCCACCATTTGCAACATGTCACATTCTACCGAGTTCCACGGTGAAGTCTACCCGAGCCGCACTGCCCACTCGGACCTGGAACTGGAGCACAACACCTGTGTAGGCAACTAACGCTGTCGTGTCAAGGACATTACTTTCATAATCACAGATGTCCGGCTCCTCACTACTGAGTGACGGATTGGCGTAATCAACAATTCAGACAGAAATCCTTCTGAGAATCTCTCTCAGGTTTCGGTCGCTTTTCTCCGCATCACTGATTTTACCCCTTTCTAAACCCAAGCGGAGAATATACATTACCTATCTTGCTTTCCCATGTCCCCACGCTTCAGCACCAGTTTTGGCCTCTTCAGATCAATGACACGTGTGTCTGGGTCTGCCCATGCTGCCTGTGCGGTTCTGTGCGCAGATTATCACGTACCACAACCCAATGCTCAGATAAAAGCCTAATCACAGCATGCAGCCAACTCAACGTCTCGAACCTCAGACTAAATCACCGAACAACACCCTCTGCCCCTCCTTGATACTCCGGCTAAGTAACAAGGATCCACAAAGATGTCGACGGCAAGTGAACTGGACACGAGTTGCTGATGTTGAGCTTCCTAGAGCTAACCCTTTACGTCTGTGTTTCCTCGACTATTCCTTTCTTTGTAACCCTTCCTTCCCTTTGATTGAAGTCGCCGGTCTCGCCGGAGTCTATCATACTCTAAAGATGGATATTGATCAATCAAATCAATCATAGCTCTCAAAAATTACCGCTAGGTTGGGATGCATGTTAAGAACCTCAGGTCTTCCATTTGGGGAGGAGCTGACGAAACACACGAAACGCATCACATAGCCCTCATCTGTGCAAGCCTGCACAAAGCAACATGATAAATTTGGTTGCCGTTTCACATTGGCCTCAGTTATTTCGGCAAAAGTGTGAGACGGAGATCTAAAACGAACACGTCATGCTTGAGGTGCTCAGATGTCTCAATGTCACATGGATGACCTGGTGGTTCACTGGTCAACGAGTGAGTTTATGAGTATCTACCATTTCTAGCGCGACGTGTATAAAGAGACGGTTATCAATCAGATTGACTTTACTTAAGACTTGCTTTATCCCCTCAGTAAGATCGTAGTGAGCCAACTCGAATAGTTCGTTTGTTGCTGATGAAATAGTGATGACCTGCATTGTGGCTGAGATCCCAAAATCTTTTTCCATATGCGGCTAACTAGGTTAGGACTAGTTGTGTTAAAAAGTTCCACCCTATTGCCAGAGGAAATCAAAATGCCTCAAAAGGGTCTGTCTACGGAGGAACTTGAAGGATAGTTGACAGTTGATCAATCTACCGCGATACCTCATTTTCTGCTCCCAACCATTATGTACTGGTTGTTTTGATCCGATCATGTCACTAGCTTTCTTTTCAAGGGCCTTCATCTCGACACCCAAAAGCAGTCGACACTGCTTTCTATGTCATCGGCATTTTCAACATTGAAGACCTGCCTCTCAGATTCTTTGATAAATACTGGAAAAGAAATCCGCATACAGTACAGACTAACTCAAGGTATCCAAGAAAATTACAACGTGCTGGCCCATCCTTCAAGATCGATGTCTGACACCCTTGCATAGTCTATCCACTCATGTTTCTGCCAATCAAAAACTTCAGGATGACGATGCCAAAATGATTATACTGTCACTCACCAAAAGATCCTTCGGTGTCCACCTTGCATCTGGATCTTTCAACAGGCAAGACTCAACAAACGCATCCGCCATCCTTGGAAATTTACCCTCTCCACAAGGTCCATTATTCAACCTCGGAGCAGGCTCATTCACAATATGCTGTAACAGCTCCAAAATGCTCATCGTCATCCCACTACCCTGCAAGCTTACGCCCTTGCTCTTTCTCTTATCCTTCTTTTTTCTCTTTTCTCTCTCCTCCCTTCGTGCCTGTCGTTTTGATTCGAGTTGAGAATCCCTGCTACTGGTTCCATTTATCCCAACATCAAAGGGGTTCCTATGTGCAGATAGATCCCCGGGCGACAACGTTCCCTCCAGGTCCGATAGATCAGAATCATCCTGGTCGGAGTCAGACTCTGCGAACGGGAAATGACCTAAAGCTAATTCAATGAGTGAGATACCAAGCGACCATACGTCGGATTTAACGGTGTATTGAGCGCCCTGTATTCGTTCAGGCTATCAAATACTCATTAGAATTCCACTGAGAGAACGCCGCACAGAAAAAATAACATACGCTCATATACGTTGAAGTCCCGACAAATGTGTCCGCAATTGAATTTATGAGCTCTCCTGAAACGCCAAAATCACAAATCTTGATTTCCCCGCGAGAGTTGCACAGGATATTTGAAGGTTTGATGTCTGTGAAAACGAAACGTGAGCTGAGAACATATCTCGTTTATACGCTAGAATTGACCACGGTGAATGATGCGGTGGGCATCATAAAGGTACGTCAGACCCTCAAGTACGGCCAAAGCAACTTGGCCCACAATATCGATATCAATAGGACCTATTTTCTTGTAAATCCCATCCAAAGATCCTTGATCCATAAACTCCATGCAGATGCAGATATTAGGGTCCGCAAGGAATGCGCCGTAGAAAGAGATGATATACTTGGATCTGCAGTCGTGCATGATCTGCAATTCCCGTAGAATCTGCTTCCTTACTGATGGCTTCGCATCTATGAGCACAATCTAGGTGCACTCAACAACAAGAACAGCAACATTGACATAAAGACACACTTTTTTAGCCATAATCGTCCTGGTGGGCATATGCTCTACCTTCTTGACGCTCCCACCATTCCCGGCCCCCAGCTCTTGCAAGTCCATCAAGTCCTCAGATTTAAGCTCAAATTTGATCTCCCTGTTCATATCCAAATTTGCCAATGCATTTGAAAGATGCACATGATAGGTATTCCTCCGACTGAATGATGCAGTGTTGGTTGCCGAGTTGGCTGTATTCACCACCGTGACAGAGTTGCCTTCGTCTGACGCAATGACGGGGGGTGTAGATACTACGTTGATATTAGACGGTGGTAATTTCGGCGCCTGGAGAGTCATTGGCGGAGGTCTCTTTCTGCCTCCAGGCGGTTTGCTACTACCAGGCACCACGCTCTTTGATGGTAAAGTAGACACTGGCGTCACAATATCATCTGGACTTGTAGCTTCCTGCCCTGGGGCTGCTTCTGCAGGTAGCGTAGATCGAGGTTTGGTTACTATTGGTGTTTGCGAGGATTTTCGTATGTTTAGAGGCTGAATATTTGCAAGATTCAGAGAAATTTTGGCAGAGCTTGAAGGAGTAGCTGGAGGATCGTTCACTTGGAGCTGAAGACCGCGAAAGTTGCGTTTCTTGCGCAATGGGGTCGCCGTCGCCATCGCGGGTGGAAGAAAGCTTACCTCCCAACACGTGATGTCTTTGAGCAGAATTTTAACAGAACTTGGTGTCATCAACATTCCATTCTATCATTTCTAGTGGTTTAGAACCAGTCTAGAATTCTTGGCAAGACATATATCTGGGCAACTCGTCCATAAAAGGCAATTTCACATAATGATATTCGATACTCTGTTGGCGAGACAGGGATTGAGTATCCGCCTGGCAAGTGCTGGTACTTAATGATACGTAATCTAACATCAGAGATAAAATGTCTTCCGTCACCATACATATACTTCACTCCCGGATTTCCAGTGTGCACGAGGCTTATAACCTATCTTCGACTCCATCCGTGTCTTGACTGAGCTATGGAACACTGGCCGAGGATCATGGATATCCCTTCCTCGACCCAGATTGCACCTCACATAAAGAAGACTCTGAGTTAATTCACCCAAATTGTTCTTCAACGAGCTTACCTAATTCTGGTTATCCACTTTCCAGAAGCATCTTGCCACCTGAACTTGAACGGTAAGAACTCCACAATCCACCATAGCCCGAGGCGACCGTGCAATGGCTTAAGAGCATCCCTGTCATCCTGTTCCTTAATGGTATCATCAAACATCTTCAAACTGATCCCCGCTTTCTGTAATTCGTCCTGATCAAACAGGATTCCACACTGTGACCTGACAATTTCACGGAGCATCCATCGCAGGGCAATATCTGACAAACCCTGCATGCCATTAGGTATTGCACCGCCACCAACATCTGCATTTCGAGCGTTACGTATTCACTTCGGTAGCGAGAACGAAGACCTACATACCTTCGTGACACCCTGCAAACCATACTTCTAACACATCACATTTATCATTTATTCCCTCGCTTTTGATGCATGCTTTACGAGGTGGTGACCGTCGGAAATGGAAGGGTGAAAAACTTTTTCTCCTGTGTTCATGTGATCTTTTCTCATTGGAGTTTGAGTCGGTGATAGTACCCGAAGAGTGATCAAGCTCTTGACATCCTGCAGTATTTTTATCCAGGGTCGTGAGCTGGTAATGGTTGGGTTTGAATTTTGCTCTGCGCTGAGGAGACCTGTCGGCACCATTTGTGATCGAACTGAACAAAATTTGACATACCTCGTCGAGGGAGAGAGCATGCCTAAATACCTTGATTCCACTATTCGTGGTGACAAAAGGCAGACTGCGACTCGCAAGCAAACCTACGCTAGCCACCGTATCCCTTACATAAAAGTATGTAAATCATCCAACTGCAGGTAAATCCTACGCTCACCATACACCAATGAAATCAATCTTCACATCACGGCAATAGGTTTCCTTAAAACCAGCTGCTAGTTCAATCCCTTCTTCATCTTGTCTCTTATACAGCTCGTAAGCAAAAGGAACCTCCTCGTCATTACCCTTCGACAACAATCCAATCTGTGTCATCCATCAGCACCTGGCATTTTCAATCTATATAGTAACCCACTTTATGTAGGGCTCCAGCTAATGCTCTAGCAGTATAGGCCCCCCTTGAAAAACCGAACAGACAAATTTTGTCACCGATCTTCCAGTTGTTCATGATAAACTTATATCCATCTATCACGTGCGCATCAAGGTACCAAGCAAATGCCTCGTCGAGGATTTTGGCACCCCACCGAAACATCGGTGCCACGACGCCTGGATTGAACCAAGTCCCAATACCGGCTTGATAGTAACAAAGTTGTTCGGTACAGTCGTCTTTCTTAAGAAGTGCATAAAGTCGCGGGACGTTTGTATTCTGCCAGTTTGCGGAAATGAGATTCATTTGATGAAAAGACAAGCATTTAGCTCTTACACATGTACTATATTGATCTGATGTCCCGTCAAAGCATAATACTAGAGTTCTTCCTGATGACCTTGTGTTGTTCATAAGTTGTGAAAGAAACTATCGCTACAGCTGCTGAAAGCTTGAGGAACCGAGTGGGAAGAATTACCAAGGAAACTAGAACAGGGATCATCTTATATGTTGTAGTACCTAGATCAAGATGGCAGCTATAAACAATGGACCATAGATGATTCATCCAATCATTTTAGTGTGAACATCCTGGGAAGCATTGGTCCCTGAACGAGACAGTCAAACCGTTGTGCGGCAGGTAGACTGAACAAAACACTGCAATGCGCCATCTATGGATTTTTGATATTCAGAGAGAGAGGCCTATAAAAGGTTTCCTCACCACCCACACATCATCGCCTATGAACGTCCATTTGCTCTCATGCTCATTGCTGAATGCCTCCGATCAAATAATTGATCAACCATTTTGATCAAGAATTACAAAACGGACAAATCATGGTATCGAGGTAAGCATCATTTTGTAGCGACTGATCCAAGTCGGACTTATCCATCTATGAAGTGGCATTTCGAGCAGAGTCTGGTAGGACCTCTATCACAGCTTGTCATAGGCGAAAATAAAACACTTATTTCCATATCTTGTTCGATTGATGGATGATGAATGTGATTTTCAAGCGGCCAGTGGGTGACTTCTCATGAGCAGTCTGAGTCAGACTACTCTGTGCCAAGATGTCAAGCCCAGACTTTCTCCGATGTTGTGATCTGGGAAAACCAGACTTCCCTAGAAACTTCTTTTTTTAATTAGATATGTCAAAGTGCTTTCCCGTAGTCAGAACAAAACATCCTATCACAAAAATTTCCAGCAGGTAAGAGAACTGTTTGATGGTTTTTTTATCATCATTATTGTATGGATGCTCTGCAGACTCGAGCCCTGCATTACAAATTAAAAAAAATATAAACGCCGTAACCTTCTTCCAACCAGCACAGTATTGCCACTGAGCATTGTCTGCTTGAAGAGCGCACTAGTGAACATACAAGCAGTATCTTGTCTTCAGGATGAAAAGAAAATACAAAATTCAAATATTGCAAACCAGCACCAGTCCCGGGGTGATAAAGTCAATTGTTCTGAGTGTCATTCTGGGTGTCACACCGTATTTTGTGATTATGAAAATAGTATATTTTGTCTGTTTTGGCTAGTCTACTATTGTCTGTCTAGAATCCTTATACCCAGTTTTTGTACTCATGTACACCTCAGTCGTTGTCCCAAACGCTGAGGTTATTGGTTCTCTCAATAACAATATTCCTCAACGCAATCATGCATGCCCTTGCAATCACAATAGGGTAGAAACCCAAGCTCACATTTTGAATGATTAATTACAAAACTGATGGCCACATGGTGATCAAACACTTTTTTCTGTTCTTAACAGACAACGCCGGAGCATTTGCTCGGTCAAGCTACATGTAGTGCTATCATGGAGTCATTGAGTGCTACTCCTTTCTCTTTCCTGTTTCTCTCACGGTAGGGTACTAGTACTACCATGGACTGTGATCGAGCACTGCATTACAAATTTGAGCTTTTTCTTTTTTTAAAAAAAGCCAGGTGATTCATCACCATCTTCATCAATCGCGATAAACTCAGCTCTAGTATCATCAACTGAACTATTCATCAACTTCCATGGAGCATCGACCGCAGCAGTCGACACTTTGTCTTGCAGTAAAACACTCAAGTCTGGCCAATACTGTATTCCTCATAGAAAACATCATATGAGATCACCTTCTTTGGACTCAAATCGGACCCCATGAAAGTTTGCAGCGTCTTGCAAAAATACATAATGCACTTTGAACATTGCCTAGGGCAACATTGTTGTTTTTGGTCTGGAGCATTAAGGCATCAGCAAGGAGTGCTGCTTGAAGCCAGGTAAGAATCATTGTTTGGGTATAAGTTATACACAAATAATAGGAAAGTCTGCTACCAGTTCCGCTACATGGTTTGTGTGTGCCATGGGGACAAGCCTCTTTGAGAAATCAATTGTTGCTTCATTCGCGCAGACACGTTGTGATTGTTCTTCGTCAGCTTCTAATGCCATGGTCGAGGTAAGAAAAAGAACGTGGTGCTATCGGACAGAACGCGTCAAAGAACGCACTGTCACGTCATCTGACGATCCCGTGATCCGTCACACTTATCTCCGAAAACAACGCAGTGGGAATTCCGGACCAAAGGCTATATAGAAGCGGTGGGGACAAGTCCAGAAATAGTCAGGATGTATCGGGCACCTCAGTTCGGATGATGGACTGGGACTCGCCTCGCTGTCTTCTTACCTTCATCTCCAGCTACATGACCATGAGCGCGTTCCTCGTCTTGGCCTTGCTCATGTGTTCAGCCTGGAAACTTTTCCAGGAATATGTAACTGGTTCGCCACTGGATCAGATACCGGGTCCCCGGGCATCTTCCTGGCTAGCCGGTATGTCCTCCCCCCATTCTCTACCTTGGTGCTTATAACTTCTCTGTCAGGCAACATCCCCCAGTTCTATGACAAGACTGGCAAGTATTACTACAAGTTTCTTCAACAGTGTGAGCAGGTTGTTCTGATAGTTGAAGCCACGAAACACTGATCAATCGGTGCAGATGGAAGCGTAATGAAACTCAATGGCCTACTTGGGGTTGGTTTCTCTTTTGCTCAGGAAACAAGGGGCAGTGATTTGATGACCAGCACTTAGGAAAGACTACTACTCCTGCATGACCCAAAGGCCCTTCACCATATCTTCATCAAGGTATTTGAGCTTTTTGTATAGTTTCTCAGATGCCATTTACCAGATATATTTTAAACAGGACCAGCATATCTACGAAGAGGCACCGGTCTTTATTGCGTGAGTATCTGGAAGTGCAGAGTTGCGTAATGGTCTGAATGATCTGGCCCAGGATCAACAAACTCTTTTTCGGTGAAGGCTTACTGTCGACTCTGGGTGTGTGTATGGGCGGTCTTAATTCACCAAGGGTCCTCATGAATGATCAGGCGAGCAACACAAGAAACAACGGAAGATGCTAAATCCCGTCTTCTCAACAGGGCACATGCGTGAAATGAGCAAGTCGTCTCGTTGGTCCTCGCCCTCTTAGAATGCTGACTCAAACTTTCATAGCGCCAATATTTTATGAAGTCGCAGGAAGGGTGAGTTTTTGACTTCTAGTCCACTGCCTCCAACATGCTGAAAACTGGACACCACACTCTAGCTTCAGAAGGCCTTCACCAACCAACTTCAGAATGGGCCGAAGGAGATTGACATACTCCACTGGATGACCCGAACCATGCTGGAGTTGATTGGACAAAGTGGCATGGGATACTCGTTCGATTCTTTGAAGGAAGATGCCGAAAGTGCGGACTTGCATCCATACAGCCGGTCTGTGAAACGATTTGGGTACATTGTCTTCCCTGCCTTTTGCGGATAATGCAAGATTGAACTTCGTTTAGGGGGCTTCTTTCAGGTTCAGGCACCTTTGTTGTTACATCCTACATCCTCCCCTTTGCTGTCAAACTCAACTATCCCCGACTTAAACGATGGATTGTAGAACACATTCCCTCAAGATGGGTACGCGATTTGAAGGAAATTACTGATACGATTCAAGAGACTGCGGTTGATATCTATCGATCAAAGCAGAAGGCAATGATAGAGGGAGATGATGGCAAAAAGGACATCATCAGTATTCTCCGTATGATTCTCGCGATTTCACACCTACGTTGTTGAGACTAAGCACGAGCGAATCAGTGAAGGCCAATGCCAGCGCCGCGGAAATGGATCGTCTATCGGACGAAGAAGTCTTCGGCCAAGTTGCGTATGTCCTCTTCTCCCTCGGTTCTGCCACCTATTCATTCACCCGCGACAGGTCTTTGACATTTGCAGCTATGGACTCAAGCTCTTCCGCGCTTTCACGCATAATATGTCTTCTAGGAGAAAATTTAGAGATCCAAAGCCAACTACGTCAAGAATTACGCGAAGCGAAGAATATCAATAATGGTAAAGAACTGGACTATGACCAGATCATAAATCTCCCCTTCTTAGATGCAGTCATCCGTGAAACGCTACGACTGTACGTCGTTACCTTTTTACCGGTGAGTCCCGATACTGAACGAAAAGAATAGATACCCACCATTGGGTATTGCGATCCGAACGTCAGTGCACAAACATCCAACTCTCAAGGACTTATTCCATTTTACAGTGCCCGCAAAAATATGATTCTCCCACTCTCTAAACCGATCAAGACAACCACAGGTGCTCATATATCTGAAATCACGGTACCCAATGGGACAACGCTCTTCACCTCAATATATGGTGCCAATGCAGACCCCGGGGTATGGGGTGATGATGCCCACGAATGGAAGCCAGAGCGCTGGCTGAAGCCGATACCAGACTCAGTTCTGGCAGCTCATATACCTGGTATTTTTTCAAATTTGTGAGCCATTATCTTCTTCTCTTATCTGTGGATCTTGTGGACCTGATTACACGTAGAATGACATTTGCTGGTGGTAGCCGTGCTTGCATGTAAGTATGTCCACCTCCATTTTTCAGATACTCTTTAATCTAGCTATCAGTGGATTTAGATTTGTTCAACTTGAAATCAGTAGGGCATCTTACTCTGTGCGAAGGATCTCAAGAAAAACTAATGAATTTTCGAACAGAGATTGTACTCTCCGTACTCCTTACATCCTTTGAATTCTTCAGTGGACAGCAACAGATAAACTGGACCATGCCTGGAGTAAGTGCTCCGGTTGTAGAAGGCGAGGACATCACACATCCTTCATTGCCTATGCTTGTTTCAATGCTTGATACATAGATAAATAATCAGACTTGCATCCTCGAAAATCTATTCTCAGACGCGATGAGTAGTTCGTGACTTGATTCCTTATTTTCATAAGGCTTGTGCTGGAACAATCTTGAGGCACCGTTCTCGAGTTATGGGGTGGGCAAGAGAACAGGAGAGGAAGATGGTAGCAGTGGCTGTCACCCAATCGTGCCGAAGAAGGTAGAGGTCACTCCATAGTAGATGCGGGCTCAATACCATCTAATTCAGCAGCCACTGTTAATAGCTGTGATGGAAATAATATGTAAGGGACATAGCCATAATGTCTTGTCCATTATCTCCAGGAAGACTAAGTCTGCACGAACACTAATAACTAGGTCGTAGCTACTTACTGCTCGGTAAGTAATATAGTTTACTGGTGACCCGAGTTATCGCTCGATGCTCTGATTAGATCCTGACACCTTGGTCTTGAACAGGCGGTGAGGCGCCATTTCCCATCATAACCCTCACTCCGGGACTCGTAACATCATTGACCGTCAGAAATATATAGGCTGCATCGATGATCCAATCAATGGGCGATTACCCCGGAAGATATTGAAAACTTGCCTGGGCCAGGAGGAAAGACACGATTATTTGGAGGGCTAGCAATTGAAAGTGTCTTTCCATCTTTGGACAACTCCGCTTCCATAAAGACCAGCCGCAAACTTGAATGGAAAGCATGCGTAGAAAACCCCAAGTCCATCAATGCAACTATCGGTAGTTGAATACAAAGAATCCGGATGAGATTTGGGACATGTACCTTTGATATTCTCTTTCCCAAGTCCAGGGGGAATGGCTACGTCGATGTTGAACTTTGAATTGAAGGAAATCTTTCCCGGTACGTTAGAGATCTGGGGCCTTTCCATGGTCATATACGGAGGGTTTAGATATTCGATACGGAATTCACTACAAGCAGCATGAGTATGAGTCGGGATTATCCGCAAACGTTAAACCTATGATATTTTGTTCCGTTGACTACCTCAGCATTGGGATTGGATCCACCAAGCATGAGATTCCTGAGCTCAGAAATCAGATTCAACGCTTTCGAGAGTTAAAATCATACGAGAAGGTGTGCTACCTACCCTCGTTGAGTCAGTGTGACTGTTGAGTGATAAAGTCGAGCAATTTCAGTTGATGGCATTCCTTTGTTGCTGATACGCTGTCCGTGAGGGGCATCAGGGCTGTAGATGGAGGGCGTGAATCTGTCGTTGTTCAACCCATCAAATCAACTCGATACGATGAAAAAACATACGCAGGGTGGTCAGAATTTGAATTATTGCCAACAGGATCTCTCACGCTCCCATATCCAGAATATCCTGTCTGCGCGCCGTTAATGATCACGACCTCTCCATTCGGCATTAGTATCATTTCTGGCATCATCCTAGGCTCAAGCATTCTCTCAATCTCCCAACCTTTTCTGATACCTTCCGGCGTCAGGGTCATACGAATGCACTGGTCTGAAGCCGGGTCTTGAGATGAGAGCTGTTCAACAGGTATTTGATCGCTCGTAGTAGTGCCGCCGCAGATGAGGACTTCAGGTATATAATCTGGAGGATGCAAAGGAAGAATCGTCGCAGTTCCGTCAAAGGGATTGGTTACCCTAACATGGTTCGGAATGTCCGGTAGTCTTACTTCAATATTCTTCTCAACATCGTAGATCATTGATCGATTGTTAGCTGCTACAAAGATTTTTCCATCAGGGAGAGCCAAAGCACTTTCAAGTAGGATGTCAGAATGTTTCATGTATCCACGTTTCAGAATTTACCGAGGGAAATAGTTGGCGGGTACGGTAAGAGCAAGGAAGTCAGATGGTCTTGGAATCCCGCCATCCTTGGGTGGGAAAAACTCAAAACTATTGACAGGATCGATGTTGTAGAAGGGTAAACCCTTGTGTATCCCACCGAGAACCATCTATATTGCTGTTTGTAAACCTGATTGCAAAGCTTGTAAGACTGGATTCACCAGAGAACCATCAAAAATTCTCAGACTCGAGGGATACCAGCGGGTTTCCGCAAGGTGCAAAGTCTCTGGGTCTTCAAACAATGAACAACCTATTCCATTGGGATCATCACATGGTTCCCATATTCGGATTCCCATTCGGCCATCGCTTGCCTGAGGAATAACAGGAACATTGCCACCGACACTGACCTATGAGCCGGTCAGGTCATATCCAGGCAATGGAACAAGTATACTCAAACTGACCATTGTCCCATTACTCAAAAATCCTCCAGAAGCACAAAAGCTATCTGTTATGAGGTCGAGAGGTGATGCAGTGTTTGTCTCTAGATTGTAAAGCGCTCCCCATGCAGAGTGGCCATTGACCTGTAGAGGATCGTTGCTCGCTCGATCAAAAAAGATAGCCAAATTATCAGAAACGATGATTGATTCCAGGGCGACGATACCGGAGGTCCCATTCTGTACAAAGTGCCAGTCACTGCTAGCAGCAGCTAAATAGGAAGCCAGATAGAAGACAACATTGGCTACAAGGTGGTTGGTTCTTGCCATTGGAAGCACAGTCCGATGTTAGTTAATTCAAGTCCAGCGAAGTACTTAAGTACGATTCAGGGAGAGATACCGGTTATAGTGGCAGCAAAACCCGAGCGTAAACAGTACCGCCATAGATTAGACACCAAAAATAAAAGAACCAATGGTATTTTGTCAATCAATCTGGTGATCCTGAGGCCAAAATGTAAACCCGAGAACAGGGTCATTGCCTACAACCTTCACATGAATGAGAAACAATCGTGTGAGACCGTTCTCCGATAGGCTGGGAAGACTCGAGTTCTACCCACCAAGACCCTGACAGTCATCAGATGAATAGGAACATAGAAGATGATATTAGATTTATTGAAGCGCAGCTAGGAGGGAGAGAACGTTGTGTATACCGCAACAAGTAAACGGGTGCTAAGAAGCGGAAGTGCAGCTAGGAGAAAGCGTATAAATTTCCGTGGAGAGTTGCGTACCGAACATGACGTGGGAGTCTGGAACCAAACTTGTAACTTTTTTTCTGGCTATCTTCGCAACAAGCAAGCCAATACTAGGAGGGCCTAAGATATGGCCCGTTGACTAGGTATCTACAGGAGGCCTAGTGCTAGGGGAGTATGGTGTAGGCAGAGTGTCGTGGTGGATAGGTAGGATAGTAGTGTGATGGAAGGTGCTATCATTGCAGTAGTCAGAAAGGAAATTGGGTTCATTGTGTTGGGCCAAGCGATACCGTGGAATGCTCGTTCTCAAGCCTCTCTTCAGAAAGTGCTTCCAGTGGCAGGTCATTGATGGTCGGTTTCTGCACGTGTTCAAGCTATCTCACAATAATCTGTCAATAATCTGTCGCCAGCCCAAAAAAAGGGCAGCGAAGTCTCTGACTGATGACCAGGGATCAGCAGGTGACGATTGAACTCCGAACATCAATACCTCACTGTTGCGACTCGTAGAAGCACAGCAGCAGACGTGGTACTGCCCCTTACCAATAATAAATAGATTTCGTGCAGTCTCCAAAGTCAATAGAGTCCATTTATTCTGAACTACAATATACGAGTCTATTCAGTGTAACATCACCTTTCCCTTTTCCCTCCGACTATTCTCATCTTCCTTCAATAACAGGACACAAAATCCTGCTATTGCGAATACAACAACGGCAGTGTAGACGGGCACGGCACGGTTCATCACGAGTAATATACCGCCTAATATTGGTGCAATCATTCCTCCGCTGTTACAGATCATATAAGTAAATAAATTCAACGTGCATGAAGTGAGAGACATACATCCTTGACAGCGCCGAAGCAGTTCCACAAGCCGATCCGCGGACTATGCACATCATATAGACAACCCGAGGCTAACAACTAATACGCTTACCTTTTGTACCAAAAATCTCAGGCGTCCATCCGTAGAGTACTGCCCACATAGTCTACAATATCATCAGTCAGGAAGGTGCAGATATTCAAGCTCCCTCACAGTAGCGCTCAAACAAATCACCACAGTCGTCGTTCTCACTGCCCACGTCTTTTCCACAACGACAAACACAAGACAAAACACTGCGGTTGTAAACGTACTCAAGGCCAATGACCAGCGTCGGCCGAGTGATGTTTCGACAAGCCATGCACCCAGCTGAAACAAGGCACAGTTAATTTCATGAATTTATGCAAAAGAAAGGGGGAGGGGGGATCATTTCTGACTTACTATTGCTCCTGGAGTTCCACCAATAGTGAAAATCATCACATCCCACAAATTCTCTTCCAAAGTCTTGACGCGCTCCTCACCACTACTGCCCATTTCTAACAATTTCGGTAAAAATACATTAAACATCGTGAATGCTGATGAAGGGCCATATTAATACATATGAGGGCGACAGGTAAAAGGGATATACCTAGCGACATAGAAAACCACGCAGCCCAAACAAGTACTGTCGTCCTAAACCACTCAGGCTCAAGCACCATGCTCACACGATCCCACCATAGGGCTAGAGGCTTCCTCACCGGCATCGGTAGCAACCGACAGGTCCTCTCCATTTCAAAAATCGATGAATTCCTGCTTGCTGTCGAGAGTACGCCTCTCCTCATGCTCGATGAGATTGATGCTTCTTGCCGTATATGTCGTGGACACGCGCTTGCATTAGACACATCGAAGCCTTTTAATTTCTTCTGTTCCCCTTCCTCATCTCTGTCTCCTTCCTTATTCACATCTTCTCCTCTAGAACTCGTGATCGTCTCAGAAGAAGAGGTCAATGATATTTGCGGCAGAGGTGGATAAAGGTTCTGAGGAGGAGTCTTGAACGAATGTCCTTCCAGAATCTTTGCAGATGTTTGTCCAGTTGAATCATATCGAGTGATCAACGGTGCTCTCCCCGCACTTGTAGGACTCGAACGTCCACTCCCTGATCGACTGTCCACTCCTTCAATATCACCAGCATCAAAAGTAGTTGTTTCATCCACTTCACGTTGAATATTTGGATTTGTACTTGTTGAACTATCGGATGTGAGAGTGCTAGACGTGGGACTAGGGATAGATGTAGAAAGTTGTGAAGGCGGAGAGGACGGCGATCGCAGTCGTTGCAAATCAGCAGGGTGATGATCAGCGACATCGTCCAATTCGATTTCAAGCTCAGAGCCATTAAATTTGGAAATCATTTGGAGCGCCTCGACAGCCTCCTGTGGTCGTCCCGCATGTACAAGGTATCGTGGGGATTCGTGTAAGCGGAAGAAGACGATCCGCGCCAAAAACATGGATAGCGTCTGTCGAGTGTTGAATGACGGGGATAAAGCAGACGGGAGGAGTGCAGGGTGTAAAGGTGAGGTAGAGAAGACCAAGTGGTGGAGATAGGAGAAAACATTAGAAATCGCCCCATCAAACCATACTCCAATCAATCCGGTGAAGGATCGATATTCAGAGATGGTCAGCGGGGCTTGATGCGAAAGATCAAGGGATACTATATAATACGTACTAGCGTAGCCAATATTGTAAGCAGGTACTTCCATCCTCTGTTTTGTGTTTCCACATCACACGAAGGGACGAAAGTACCTGATACCTTCGTTAGATTGCCTACTCCCGTAGTTGGTCCAGATGGGGTATTAGGACATGAATGGTTAGGAAGGATGATCAGAGCAACCAATGCCGAGAGCACAGAACCAACAGAAAAGAATACGGATAGTGCAGTCACGAGGTATTGCTTTGCTTTCGGAACGTACTCCAATAAGAGGGTGCCATCAGTCGGCATGGAGCCCTACACTGTGATGTTAATCGTGGAGTCTATGAAATGATTAGGATACGCACACCCACAGCAGTCCCAAGGAAGAATAGGGTAATGCATAGAGTGCCAAAGCTATTAGAGAGTGAGGCGAAGAAGCCAAACACAGAGGTGAAGAACAGGGTCAGGTTGAATGCTGTACTACGGCCGAGCAGGTCAGAGCCTAATTGAATGGAGTCAGTCAAGCCAGCGGTGACGACAGCAAGGAAACAGACAGGTTCCCCAGCCCACTGCCCCAATCATCATTCCTGCAAAAATGGAAGAAGACAGGATCCCAATCAGGCTGTCTGATACTGGAAGGAACGACTACATGAATGATGGTCAGGGGCAAAGCAGGGACAGGCGCACTATCGTAGTGTCGTTGGACCCTGGGAAGGATAATTGCTATTGCTTGAATCCACATCTGATATGGCTTCAATATTGTGCATTGTCCCAAACGGCGAATGGTGCACTCACATTATCCGCCATCCAGCCTACCCCGAGTCGTCAGTCCAAAACCAAATTCACCGTTATTGACGCACCAAACCCACAAAGCGAGAGCAATACCCACTGGTAGCTCCCCATACCAATCCTATCTATTGTCTTATCAAGCTAAGCAAAACCCTGGATCAACGAAAAAAGTCGGACCGTACACAAGAGACACATACGGGAGTGCGACGGTCATTGTCATGGGCAGTGTCGGGGGTGATCAGACCCTGCTGCTCGACGTCGGTGTCATCGGGAAAACAGCTGCTGTCTGCCATGACAGTATCTGACCAGAAGCCGGATGCGCGGTAGGCCATTTGAAACGTAATGTGATGATGGTACGGATAGACGCTGGCTAAATAGTTGATGGGATTAATCAGTTCCATTTCGATCCGGCCCGGAGGAAAACTCCTCCAGCAAACATATACCGGCGATGAGTCTTTCCTCGTTTCTGCTCGCATCAGCAGACATTGTCGACTCAGAGCTCAACACCCTTTTCAAGGCTCAGGAAAACTCTCTCGAAACAGAAAAACAAAAGGCGCAGTCCAAGAAACGCCGGTTGACCGAGCACAAGAACGAATCTCGCTCCAAAAAAACTAAGTCTGGTCGCTCACTGACAGTGAAGAACGATCCCTCATCGAATAGAAAGGCATCTTCGGAAGAGGATGATGAAAAGCCAGATCTCGAGGCCGCTCATCTCCATTTCAAACAAGATACTGGACAGCTAGCGGAAGACGATGACGATGACGATGACGAAGGGGGAGATGATAGCGACACATTGAGATTAGTACATGAATCTCTTATGGAAAAGTCGAAATCCAAGCACAAGTCCAAGAAGCAGAAGTATGTGCCTCCAGATGAGACTCCTGCACAGCGCGACCAGCGGACGATATTCATTGGTAATTTGTCTCTAGAGGTCGCTCAGAAACGAGTAAGTACTTAACCATAAAAAATCTTTTTATTGAGACCATATGCTCAGCCTTTACAAAAACAACTTCAACGACATATCCTCTCCTCAATTCCCACCGCAAGAATCGAATCTATCCGGTTCCGCTCTGTGCCTTTCAGCTCCCCTGCCTCTACCACGCCAGATGATCCCGTCACTGAGCAATCTCACGAAAATACATCCCAACGTGAACACAGTCGTGCTCGTGCTTCGTCCTGGCGTTCTTCCGACATGAAAGACCCCAATCCCGATACAGATACCAAAACTTACCTCACACAGAACCAAAAAAAGAAGATGCTTTTCCTCACACATCAGTTCCACCCTTCCGCAACAACAGTCCACGCGTATATCCTCTTTGCTCATCCTACCCCTCAATCATCTATCCCAAGGCCTGAAAACCTGCCGCCATTACCCAATGTCATGAATCCTTATGAAGCTGCGCAATGTGCCGTAAAAGATGCGAACAGCACCGAATTCGAAGGTCGGATTATTAGGGTCGATTTTGTTGGAAAAAGTGCAAATGAAAACGTAAGAGAAAGGAACCTAGAAGCCAGTAAAGATGCAGACCCAAAGTGCACTTTATTCGTCGGAAACTTGGATTTGGCTGCCCAAGAGGAGGACCTTCGAGCTTTCTTTGAGAACTTAATGACCACTGAACGAGGAGATGCTCCTGGAGTAGTAGATGCAGAAGGATCAACGAAGAAACTCAGTACATGGGTCACACATGTCCGTATAATCGGAGACAAAGAGACTCAGCTCGGGAAAGGATTTGGATACGTCCAATTCATCGTAAGTACCACATCAATTTCGAGACACCCAAACCCATCTTCCCCTCAGGATCGTGAATGTGTAGATGAACTCCTCATACTCCAACCAACCCAACTCAAATTTGCAAAACGCAAACTCCGGATACAACGTTGCAAAACTCTTCCTGGAGCTAAACTCTCTTCTTCCGTCAGATCATCACTCAAAATCCTCCCTTCCTCCTCAACCACCACTTCTACGATCAAGCCAAAAAAATCTCAGCATCAAGTAACCTCAACAACACCCATAACCGTACCCAAAGGTGATCCTTCTCTGGGCACCAGACTTGCATCAATGTCAAAACAAGACCGTAAAGCCGCTAAATTAGCTGATGCAGATCGTGTTGCGAGACGGTTGGCGAAGAAGAAAGCGAGAATGGCTATGAGCACCAGGAAGGATCTTGCCAGTGTTGAATCTGGGAGAGGCAGGGGAGAGAAGAGAGTGAGAGTGAGAGTAAGGAAGGATGCAGTAAAGGCGAAGGGAGCTCAGGGGACGAAGAAGGTGAGGGTGAGGAGTGAGAAGAATTTGCAAAAGCGGAATGTGAAGAAATGAGGCAAGCCACAAAAGAAAGAAAAGGGAGGGCGGACGTGATGTGACTTGTAGCCTGATAAGCCAATCTGATTTTTTTTTTTTGGGTCAACAATTTGTTACACGGTGCTCGATCACAGTCCGTGGTATAAGCCAATCTGATCTTGAGGGTGGAGTGCAGAATCGGAAATGAGCGTATTGGTGCACAAGAATACACATATCAAATGATTTATCATGCCACCATTTCTACTCATTGTTGCTCGATTAGAGTAGGAGGTCAATGTCTCTATAATTAGCAACAGGACAGCATGTGATATGGGAAAAATAGACTTTCAGACAAAGTGCCAGTTTCTGATCTGATCTAAGAAATCATACACTTTGTGTCACCTGACATATCAGCTGACATTGACAACATTCCTCGCACGGTAGTCAAGTCGCCGCTCGAATTGGGACGTCAAGTCACCTTTACATAGTGCTGTCATGGACTGCGATCGAGCACCGTGTAATACATTGTTGTTCTACTATAGTAGCCGTCGCACTGATGCCGCCAAGGCTTTTTCTGGGACTGGTGACAAATATGCGGAAATGCTTGAAGAGCAAGCTTTGCAGGACACAGCTCAGGGTGCTGGAACAAAGGATGAATCGAGTCAGCCCGGGAAACGCAAGGACAAGGGTACGCCTTTGGATCTGCCGCTAAAACAGAGCATCAAAGGAGAGCCTAAAGGCCCTCTTTCTATCATTCCTTATGTTAATTCTTTTTTATCGAAAGTATTGTTTGTGAGTGTACTACCCTGGTACAGGTGCCTCATTCTAGCGAGAATGTGACGATGGTAACATGATTGTTTTTTATATCAGCATCAATATTTGCACACACATCTGACAGTAGGTACCCTTTTAATTTTTATTATTATTGTTTTCTTCGTAGGCGATCCAGAGAGCCCCATAGCTCCCCGAGCCAGTCAAAGATGCTAGGAACGCACTCTCCCACCCTGTCCCCTGTCCTTGAACAC
>Ga0153955_100416_pt1 | contig 22166 bp, 20 predicted proteins | sample TSFL039MetaG_FD_104744 | JGI IMG/M metagenome (GOLD analysis project Ga0153955, IMG submission 104744) | Attine ant fungus gardens microbial communities from Florida, USA - TSFL039 MetaG | ecosystem: Host-associated > Fungi > Mycelium > Unclassified | place: USA: Florida, Wekiwa Springs...
AAGCAATGACTCTGTCAGCCGCATCATTAAGATCTTTATTTTTCTGGTTCTGGCGTCCCTGATTTCTGGCGCCGTGATCTGTGTGTTAATGAGCAGGAAACTGATGGCGCAGTTGGGTGGAGAGCCGGCTCAGGCCCAGCAGCTGGCCGCCGCGATTGCGGCGGGTGATCTGACTACGTCCGTTACGTTACGCCGCCACGACAGGAGCAGTCTGCTCGCTTCTCTGGATACCATGCAGGCAAATCTGCGCGGCCTGGTGTCGCAGATTAAACATGCCTCTACTACTGTTGCTCAGGCCGCCGATGAAATTTCCCAGGGCAATACCGAACTGTCCTCACGCACCGAGCAGCAGGCCGCCGCGCTGCAGGAAACTGCCGCCAGCATGGAGCAACTCACAGCCACGGTGAAAAGCAACAGCGCTGGTGCGCAGCAGACGGCTGAATCCGCGCGCGAAACCGCCCGACTTGCCCGTTCCGGCGAAACGGATATGAATCGCATGTCGGATACCATGAACGCGATTGCTATCAGCGCGACCAAAGTGCGGGACATCACTGCGGTAATCGAAAGCATCGCTTTTCAGACCAATATTCTGGCGCTCAACGCGGCAGTGGAAGCGGCCCGCGCCGGAGAAGGCGGACGCGGTTTTGCCGTGGTGGCGGGCGAAGTCCGAACGCTGGCGCAGCGCAGCGCTACCGCAGCCCGCGATATCAAAACGTTAATTGAACAGGCCGTAAGCCAGGTTGAAAGCGGTGTTGCAGTGGCGTCAGGCACGGGCGAAAGCATCATGAAGATTGTCGGCATGGTCGGAGAGCTTGCCAGCGCAATGGACAACCTGTCGCTGGCCTCTTCAGAACAAATGCAGGGTATTTCTCAGGTCAGCGTGGCGGTCAGCCAGATGGACAGCGTGACGCAGAATAACGCAGTACTGGTAGAAGAGTCTTCTTCCGCGTCACAGTCCCTGTCAGTTCAGGCCCATGCGCTTCGGGGCATGGTGGAAACCTTCCGGGTCTGATTATCATGACGCGGCGAGACGGTTATTCGCCTGAGGGCAGCAATCCGCCCTCTTTATCGTATCACCACCAGCCCGGATGCCGGGCTTTTTTTCATTTGTATAAACATCGCACTGACCAACAGTGAATATCGGACATGCTGTTATGGTTTTAAGTAAGTGCGGGACCGGGCAGCCACCTTCGCTACCTTCATGTCGCTTACATTCGCCGGGGCCGATGAGCGACCCCGGACATTTTCGTTGTGCTGAGAACATCACACGCAAAGACTACGTTACTTAACCAGATACAGGTCTTTGGTATAGTAGAAACGCAGATGCGATGGCGCGTAGCCGCCTACTTTTGGACTGACCATCTGATTCAGAGCGCCGTAAAAGACCGGAATGACTGGTGTATCATTAGCAATAATATCACTGGCTTTTTGATAATCCCGGGTCACGGCATCCGGGCTGGTATCCATGCCTGCGGCTTTTACAGCGGCATCAAAGGCCGGGCTGGCATAACCCGTCGTATTTTGACTGTCGCCGGTACGATAGGTGTTAAGGAAGGTGGACGGTTCGCTGTAATCGGCGCCCCAGGTATAGCGCACCAGATCAAACTGCCCCTGATGCATATTATCCACCATGGTTTTCCACTCCTGGTTTTGCAGAGTGACCCGGGCGCCCAGCACTTTCCCCCACATCGACGCTGCAGCGATCGCGATACGTTGATTATCCTGATTGGTGTTGTAGAGCAGAGTAAAAGTTAAAGGATGGCTGGCGGAATAACCGGCTTCACTGAGCAGCGCTTGGGCTTTTTTCACCCGTTGTTCCTGCGTCCAGCCCGCCCATGCTGGTGCCTTGAGCGTCACCTCCCCCATAGATAAGGGCAGCATAGCCCAGGCCGGTTGCTGGCCCATACCGATGACTTTATCAGCGATAATGGTTTTATCCAGCGCCAGGTTGAGCGCCTGCCGCACACGCACATCCGTAAAGGGCGGCTTGCGGTTATTGATTTGGAAATAGAACACACTGTATATCGGTGTACTGCGCACCTCTTTTGGCCGCTCTTTTTTCATACGAGAAAAGTCAACGGCTGGAATGTTGTCCGTGATGGTAATGCCGCCCGCAAGATAGCGATTAAGCTCCGCAGACAGATCGTGGATGGGTAAAAAAGTGACCTTGTTAATTACCGTATGTGCGTTATCCCAATAGCGATCGTTACGGACAAGCGTAATTTTTTCATTTACCACCCACTGGTCCAGCTTAAACGCTCCGCTGCTGACCATATTGCCGGGTCGTGACCAGGCCTCTCCAAACCTTTTGACATTATTTGCGCTAATCGGGAACAGAGAAGGATGAGCGACAAACTGCAAAAAATACGACACCGGCTGATCGAGTGTGACCTGAACGGTATGGTCGTCCAGTGCCTTAACTCCCAAACTGTCAGTCGGGCTTTTTCCGCTCGTCACCGCATCCGCATTGAGGATGTGGGCATAGCTGGCAAAAGAGGCATAAGGCGAAGCCGTTTTGGGATCGGTGAGACGACGCCAGCTAAATACGACGTCCTGTGCAGTCAGCGGCGAACCATCGGACCAGGTCAGATCCGGGCGAAGGTGAAAGGTCCAGACTTTGTTATCCGCTGTTTCCCATGAGACTGCCAGCCCGGGCACCACCTTACCGTCGGGCATAGTCTGCACCAGTCCTTCAAACAGGTCATAAAGGATCGCAAAGGCGTCATTCGTTTCCGCTTTTTCAACATCCAAAGTGGGAGGTTCGTCACCGTTACCGCGCACGATTTCCTGTAAGGGAGCCAGCGTTACTCCAACTGGCACATTTGCCCCTATGGCGGGAAAGGAAGATAGCAACCCTGTAAAAATAACCGGCCCACATAAACGGATAGCATATGAACGGCTTACTGGCATTCGTCTGACTCCTGTTGGATAAATTATTATGCGACTTCGCGCCAGCACTGTTGCAATTTATGGGCCAGAGGCGAGGCGCTGTACTGCGCCAGTCTGCCAAAGGTCAGGTGATAAAAAGCGTTATCACTGCACAGTTTTGATGCAAAATGACAAACGGGCTGTGCCGTCTGCCCCGTTGCGATTAACAGAACTTTTACGCTATGCCAGCAACCCTTTTTCACCCGCTTCACACCTCGACACAGCCAAATTGATAGAGTAATGGGATATCAATCTGGAGCCTGTATGAAAAAAGTCATCCTGTTAGTGATTGCGTTAGCCAGCGTCTCGGCGCTGTCGGGCTGTGTCTGGCCGTTCTGGGGACCGGGCGGTGGCGGCCCAGGGCATATGGGACCGGGCGGCGGGCCCGGTGGTGGTCCGGGCGGTGGCCCGCACGGCTAAAGAACCCAGGACGGTCTCTTCATGAAGCCGTCCTGCTTCCCTAATCAAAATCATTCTGGCATTCACACCTGTGTTGCCAGATGCGCGCGACAACTGCGAAATACTGCACTGGAACTTAAATTGACAACTCAGCGTATGACACGATCCGCTGGCAGACGAGGTGCGCCGGCCGATAACACGCTGGGCTTACTGATCATCCTGACCGATCGCCTTGGCCGTACGCGGCGCGGACATTTTAATACGCGCGCTAATCTGCTATGACGGGATCCGCCCGGCAACCTCATTCACCTTACCCTGCCAGGAGAACAGCAGCTCACGTGGCTGCATCACAGCTCCCGCCACGTCAACACCATTCGCTTTAATCAGTAACTGATCAGTGAATTTACCCGTTATCGCCTGCCTCGGGAAATCTGCCACAGTCAGGAAGTGCGTGAGAATGTACGGCATGACGACCGCCCGGGCAGACGCACCTTACATCACGGTGAGCCTGAATTGGGTTGTTTTTTTGCTACTCAGAGAAATCCATCTGTATTTCTGTGAAGAGTAATAAAGCATGATAATCTTGATTTTTTATTTCAAAGAAAATCTCCTGAAAATTGAAATTATATATTCTACAGATGAAAGGTGTGATTAAAAAACAAAGCCAGCCACCAGGCTGGGTTTGCTATTTTTAAAAGTATAAATAAAATGCCTGAATTTTTTAGCAGGTAAGCTGAAGCCTGCAGAGTAATCGTTTACTTCATCATACAATCCGTTACTGATATCCATTTCAATTAAAGTCATCAATTAAAAAAAGATAAAACCAGCACTAATTAAAATAAACCCCCTCACTAATAAAACAACCGCATTACAAAATAAAAGTTAATATCACACCCGGGACAAAAAACACGTACTGAAATCAGTAAAATAGATAATTAACAATAAATCATTAAGCTGTTAAGAATGAAATCAACTCTCTCTCAATGCCATTTTCTATGTCTTTTTTTACAGTATATACTTATTTTCCCACCAGACTTATGATTGTAAGGTGCCATGTGGACACGGTGGAGGTCGATATGAGAAATTTCGGTTTCGTCGTAATAGGTCTGGTTGGTTTTGCTGCATTCAGCGTTGCTTTTTGTGCCCTTTGCCTGACGACATCCGGTGTCATCCATTAGCTGCGCGGGAAATCCACGATATGGCCATTCGTGGCCATTTTGGTCAATATCATAACGCCCTCTACCGGCTCTGCCTTATCTCTTCGTTGCAGAGTCACAGCGCTAAGCGGTATCTGAACGTGCAACGACCTGAAAATTTTAACGGAAGGCCTGCGATGTTCAGGTCAGCGATCTTTGCCCTGCGTCTGACTTCTGCTAACTTTGTTATGAAAACGTTAACTTCAGACAAGGCAAGCTATGAATCAGTATGACAACCTCTGGAATGCTATCGAAACGCGCGTTAAGCAGAACAATGATGCCTCAACGCTGGATATGAGCCATTCCGATAATCTGATGGTTAACCAGGTGAAACAACGCACCGCGCAGATATTTATTCTTGAAATCATTTTGGATAAACATCGTAAACAATTTGGCACGCGTTATTTCCCGTTATCCGGCGAAGAAGCGCTTTATCATTTGATCTTTACGCGCACGAACTGGTTACCGGCACAAATCAGAACCCTTTCACTTTCTGATGCACTTTTTGTTATCGCAGAACTGTTTCGCGATGGCAATCTACAGGAAGGCGTCAGAAACTTTCTGGGCACGCAGGGACTGCGAAATGTCTCTTATCCCCTTGATGAGTTTTCAGACAGAGACTGGGCACCTAAGGAAAACGAGGTACATCTGTCCCTTCCCTGAGACAAACGTAACAGGATGCCGTAGGTGATATCACTGTGCCTGTGAGACTATCCCAGGCACAGTTGGTGCTAAAGAAAAAATGTCCTGGCCATCAAGCCGATAAAGTTGATAACTTTCTTCTTTATCTGCTGGTCTTTCACCCTGCCAGACAAGCGTGCCATCCACAAATTCCTGCGGATGCTTTTTATCGTGCTGTACCAGAAGCCAGTGACAGCGAAACGCACCTCTGTGCTTTCCTTCCCTTAGCGTGACTAAGCCGTCGTAATACTCCAGTAACGCGCGCTGCGGCTCGCCAAGGTGCCGACTGGCTACGCACTCATCTTTAGGCAGCCAGGCTCGCATCGGGATAAAGACGTCTGAATAACGCTTCGTATAATCCAGATAAGGCATGCCGAGCGTCATGGCCAACACCCAGCACAGGGTTATACAACTGGTGAAGATATATAAGGGGCTTTGTCGCGCTGCCCGATGGAAAAACACGATGCTACTCATCATCAGGGTAACCAGCAGTGCCACGCTAAACATAAGCGGATGGAACTCAGGCATAAATCCAGGTGCGCCTGGCACCACCCACTTATTCCATAACGGGACAGGCCAGCCGGTTATCAGTATGATCCCCGCGCCCCACATCACCGCAGGAAGCAGACAAAACAGGCCCAGAGACCAGGGCCGCAATTTTTCAGCCCACTCCGCTTTTCGCTGACACGCCCCCGCCGCTAATATTGCCAGTGGCAGCAACAACGGCATGGCATAGAGTTCGCGTGCATCTGCGGCGGCAGACAATGTAGCAAACCCTGCCACAAAAAACGTCAACAGGACTTTGACTGCCGGGCTAATGCCGTTTGCCCCGCTGCGCCATAACCACCATACCGCCATAGGAAGCGCTGGAAATGCATACCACGGAAGCAATTTAAGATAAAAGAACGGCTTCGCTTTCGGACCCAGTCTGGCGGTACCGTCAAATCGGCCAAAGTTATTCACCATAAGCCAGGTTGAAAACAGCTTTTCTGAACGCATCCAGAGCGCGTAAAGCCAGGGCGCGACCAGCGGGCAAAAAACCAAAAAAGCAATGGCACAAAAGATGACGTAGCGCCTGTTGCGAAATTCAGTATTGAGCAACGGTAACCCCATTGCCGTTACTCCCAGAATCCCGGGACCCAGTAGCCCCTTTGAGAGAAACATAACGGCAGCGCCCACGCCCAGTACAATGCCGCCAGCAACATGGCGTCGAATCCCCAACACGAAACCATAAATGCCGATGGCGCCGCCCGCCAGCAAAGCCGTATCGGTAATCATCTGGTGCGCCCGAATGGGAAAGCCGACACAGGCAAAGAGAATAAGAACAGCCCAGCGTCCGGCGCCCTTACCCAGTAACTCTCTGGCAGATAGTGCAATAGCGTAACAGGCGATCAGGATGAAGAAGCCCGTAGTCAGACGCGCTGCATCCGGCTCGCCTAATAACGGACTGAACAACCGAAGGAAAAACGACGCCGCCACAAAATAGAGCGGCGGCTTTTCCATGAAAGGCTCACCTGCCAGCGTAGGCACTACCCAGTCACCGGTCTGCGCGATGTGGCGAATTAACCCAAAGGTATAAGCTTCGTCAGGCTTCCAGGGTTCATGTCCTACCAATCCTGGTAATAACCAGCAGCTAAAAATAATAAAGCATAAAAATAAGGGAATTTGCTGCGCAAGAGGAAAGAGGATCGGAATACGCTGCGTGCGAGTATCGCTGCTGTCTGTGGATGTCAGAGGTATAAATGCATCCGGGGCAGCGGCCCGTGTTGCAGGAAAAATAACCTGAAAATGTTTTGTGTTCACGCGTTACTCGCTTGTCTTACCGACTTTTAGAGTAAAAATACGGTGTATAAGCTCTATGTCTGTTCGCAAAAATCTTTACAGAAACGGCCCAATAAAGATGCAAAATGTGCTTCTTAAGCAAAATGCTGAATCCCTTTATCCGCTCAGCACTTTTTGAAGTTTATAAGCGCTTATTAGTGCGAGGATTTGAACATCCGGAGCTCCGGGCTTACAAAAAATTCACTGTTAATAAGATAAAGAAGCGGAAGTAAACGAGAAATAAACATTCTGCGCTTTGAGTTTAAACGCTTAGCCCAGACTGACATTGAGGATAAGAACTGATGAGGAGCCACCACCAAATCTAAAAAGATGAATGTAAAGAACGGAATAATGACTTATGGGTCCGGTTCAATTACGGGATCTGATCATGATAGATGTGTTAAACGCGTCACTAAAGCAGAAGCATCTGGCATAGTGTTCCCGTTTAAATGAAAGCTCGAAGTGCAAGAAATGTTCCTGTCAATAAGTCAGCTGAGGCACCATTAAATCACCTATTATTCGGACCTAAAGACGAACGTCTCTAAGTGCCCTGTGCCGCAATACGATCACAGGATCTAACGCCTTTCTGAAAAGGTGCAGATATGAGCCAGAGCGAGGCAAGTCGCCCATTGACTAAGAAGCATTATGAGACGCTTAAACGAAAAAAGCCCTGTAACGAGCAGGGCTGATAACCATTCAAAAAAATTTATCTATTTCTTATAAAAAGTGTATGATGAGCGCGGAGTATTCCCTGGTGTTGGCTGTGTTAGCCACCCTCACATCAACCCTTGAGGTTTCCGAGGCCACTGGTGGTGTGGGGGTTTCTTTTTTAAATCATAAATTATATTGAACCTTAACCCCCTTCATAACAACTAGACTTTAGATCAAAAAAAACTATACTAAAGGATAGCAAAGGGAGCGTTATCACTTTGTAATCAGATGCATAAGCGAGAACCCTCTCAAGCTAACTTCGGATTGCGCTTGAGTTTTTTGTTCATCACCTTTAATTAACCACACAAAAACCTGAGCAGCATTATGCTCTGCAAGCACGTCGTTTCCAAACGCCTTCAGACTGATTCCCTGCCCCCGGAAAGAATAAAACCATCAGAAAAATTGATACTAACCGAGTATGCTGCGCTGTAAGCTGAGCCGATCTGCCCTTCCACGTACAGCACCTGGTGCCAGTTCAGCCCTTCTCCTGGTTTCACTGAATTCTCTTCCGCCGGACCCACGTATGTTTTACATCGTCGTATAATTGTCATCATCCTGTGATAGGTTCTCTGAGGGGTTATACACGCTCTTCTTAAACGCACTGGAGTTGTTACATGAAAACGACAAAAGCCCACTCTTTAGAACAGGCTAATGAATTACTGTCCAAAGGACTGGCTAAGAATGTTGAGTTGTGTTTTGAATTGACCACGGATGAGTTTTTCAGATTCACCGATCACTGGTGTGATAAAGGGGCAAAAATTCTAAAAAAAGAACACTTTGTCGTTAAACTGAAGCCTTCCGCTTCGGTCTCCGACCCAGAGTAATTCTGTTCTTTGCCTGCTGGCTGCGATCTTAACGATCGAGACGCTAACCGCGTTTTTATACACGCAACGACAGTCAGTAGGTGTTTTTTCACGGCTTGCTTTTTGAATAACGCTGGAAATCCCTCCAGTAAAACCGGGTATAGTGCTGCCTGACCCGTCAAAATCCTTATACATCTCAGTTCAGCGTGCCGGTACAGCCCGTAAGCAGTAGCAGAACGACACAAAGCACCACGTTTATCACTCGCGGAGACATTCTGATTGAAGCGAGTAAATTACGGTCTTTTGATACGTGCTTATTGTGACCCGTTTTAGCGAAACGCTGAGACAGCATTAAAATGTCGAATGGCAGTAACAGCATTGCGGGGGTCAGCTTTGGCCGGTTCTCACTCTTTAATGGCTGCATTACGTTTTTCTCCATACCTAAGGCCTGGCACCGTTGAAATACGTTCGGCGATGAAAGACCTGATGCCAAAAGTCGCTATATCTCTGCCCCACAGAAACCGCATAACCGAACGGTCAGAAAGACGCATCCATTTTCGAAATCTTTCAGGTGAACTGCGCCCAGAAACAGTACATATTTTTTTTACCCTTACCTTCAGTCATTAGCTAAAAGCACTGGTCCTTAGTACTGACCCTACGATAGTAATTGTAGGTGATAAAAACTTTCCGCATCGACTACGGATAATAACGATGTGACAATCGTTAAAACCTGATAACGGGTTTATACTTATGAGCAGAAAAATTACCTGTCCGCCTGTTCATTTCTCAACATTTTTTGCTAAGACCAGCATCGAACAGTTCATCATGAGCAGCATGCAACATTTTTTGCTAAGACCAGCATCGAACAGTTCATCATGAGCAGCATGCAACTATGTGCACTGCCGTAGCATTATGATGTTCCCTGTACGGATGAGTATGAGCATGGCCATATGACAATACGATGGCGATAACAGCACTAACAGGGTAAATCGCACTAACGGCACCATAATGTTATTTAACTCCTGTCACAAATCTGATTCATTCAAAGTGAGGTGAATCTTGATAGTGGCGCATTCTCCGTGCTCATCAGCCTGAGTGGATTATCCTTAGCACATCAACAGACAGAAAACCCGGCATAAATTTATCAACCCATTAATTGTATAAGAGTTAGGTTAAATTATTAATTTCCATTTAAAGATAAGCATGGTCCGCTTTAATGTAACATCCTGCTATTAATGACCTGTTTTAGTGGTAATCTTTGGTAGACCAGGTCGCGACCTTCATAATTCACTTTTATAACCACATGAAATATTTATAATTTAACCAAAGCGATGTAAAAGACGACAAATAAATTAGCGCTCTGGATACAGAGCGCCTGATGCTATTTACGCTTCAGAGCAACGTTAATTTTGCCACTTTTCGATAATTACGCTTACAGAGCCAGAATTATCTGCACGTTGCCAGTCCTGTAGATACAAATCAAATCCACCACCTTGTGGAAAAGCATGCATAAGCGATGAAGCCTCAAGCCCATCATCATTCAAGCCATAAAAACTTACAGCGGCTGATTTATCAGAAGTAGTAGTGCGATCGTAGATCATTAAAGCAGCAGATTTAGAACGTGTGTTTCCTGCCTGCCCCGTTGCGTAATCGACGCCGGCTGATTCCGGATCAATACGAAAACGATACACTCCAGAAGCCACATTAGTTTCATTGTAAAAATTCCCACCGGGAATGGTATTGTTATATCCATCCAAAGTGACGGTTTTATAAGGTTGCCAGCCCGCCATGGCGGAAAATGATGTGACAATAGAAAATGCAACGACTGAGGCTTTTATGAAATTAAACATATATAAATTTCCTTAACAGAGTTAATCAGCGTCTTATATATATCGATGTCTAATTCATTCGTTAAGCTGATAAATTTTACTCATTAAAGGCTAAACAAGATCATCGCTGTAAACTCATTAGTAAAATGAGACATCATGATTTTTCGGACTTTATGTTGGCTAAAAGGATAAAAGCATTGGCTAAGATGAGAGCAAAAATCGGATTAGTACGCGTTAATGGTGCAGATATGAAAAAATCTTAAAATATCAGTCAAATGACTGCTATTCAGCCAGGCATTAAGCTTATGGATTTGGTTAAATACCTTCAAATGCCTCTTTTTACCGTAACAATTTACACTGTCTGTTGCAGGTATGTCTGGGATGCAGAAGTTAGCAGACAGTATGGACTTGTTTATTTAAAATTCCTGTTCCTGCTATTAGCTTATACGGAATGACTTCCAGATACATGCCCTGCTTTCATCATCATTCAAGTTACAGGCCATTGCTCTGAGGCTTACAACGTTAAACTGTGGAGCCGTTAGTTTCATTTATGGGGTTAGCAATCATTGAAACTGAAAACGCCCACCTAGTGTTCCCCCAATCACATGAGAAACAAAAAAGACGACCACGTCAGGAATGGTCCAGTTAAAAAAATTTAACTTGTGATTTTAAAAGGAAAAGTAGACTTTAAGGGATGTAAACAGAAGAGAAAGTGGCGCGCCCTACAGGATTCGAACCTGTGACCTACGGCTTAGAAGGCCGGTGCTCTATCCAGCTGAGCTAAGGGCGCGGAGAGGTTGGGTCGAATTATACGGTTGAACGCTGTTACGTCAACGTTTTTGCCGTGCCGACGCGGTGAGTGCCCAGGTAATGACCAATTTTCGCTAATGTTTGTCTCGCCAGGCGCTCAGCGACACCAGGTTACTCACCTCGGCGGTTTCACCTTCCAGCTCAACGCCTTGCTGAGTCACGCGCGTATTATACTGCTCGCGTAGCGCATTAAGCTCATGACTATCCGGTTCCAGCTGGCGCAAAAAGCCCAACGCCAGCAACAACTGCTGGCGGGAAATCGTCGCGGTAAAGCCTGCCCGGCTGAGTGCGCCGTGCCAGCGCCAGAGATTTTCATCGCTGCCATCGACAATCATCACCTGCCAGATTACCAGCACTGCCGCACCATTATTCAGATGTGTTTCATTATCACCGCTGATGTAGTCGGTAAACTCTTTTGCCGCCTCCTTTCCCATCAGGGAAAGCATGGATTCGATGTGAACCGGCGGGAGTTGTAGACGCTTACTGAGCGCCTGCGCGGCATGGCGTGAACCGGCGGTCAGCAGCTGGAAGCCTATAACAAACACGACAACTAAAGTGGCGATTATTAACCAAATCATTACGTCTTCCCTTCATTTCTCTGTCTGGCATCATAAGCGTTAACCCATACTTTCGTCACGGCGAAATGTCGGTAACCACACTGTGGTCAGAATCTCTACCTGACAGCCGGACGTGCTTCTGACAAAATAGGCGCCATTCCCGATTCAAACTCAACACAGTGGATTTACGCTCTGATGGCAGCAAAAATTATTGACGGTAAAACGATTGCGCAGCAGGTACGGCTTGAGGTTGCAGAAAAAGTGAAACAACGCCTGGCCGCCGGTAAACGTGCACCGGGTCTGGCCGTAGTTTTGGTAGGTGAGAACCCTGCCTCACAGATTTATGTCGGCAGCAAACGCCGCGCCTGTGAAGAAGTCGGCTTTATCTCCCGCTCTTACGATCTGCCCGACACCACCAGTGAAGCGGAATTGCTGCAGCTGATTGATACTCTGAACAGCGACAACACGATCGATGGCATTCTGGTGCAACTGCCTTTGCCAGCCGGCATTGATAACGTCAAAGTGCTTGAGCGCATCACGCCCGATAAAGATGTTGATGGTTTCCATCCCTATAACGTTGGTCGCCTGTGCCAGCGTGCGCCAAAACTGCGCCCGTGCACCCCGCGCGGCATTGTGACACTGCTGGAGCGCTACAACATTGATGCTTACGGGCTCAATGCGGTGGTTGTCGGTGCATCAAACATTGTGGGCCGTCCCATGAGCATGGAACTGCTGTTAGCCGGCTGCACAACCACCGTCACGCACCGTTTTACCCGCGATCTGCGCCACCATGTTGAACACGCCGATCTGCTGATTGTCGCGGTCGGTAAACCCCATTTTATTCCGGGCGACTGGATTAAACCGGGCGCAATCGTCATCGATGTCGGTATTAACCGTCTTGAAAGCGGCAAAGTGGTCGGGGATGTGGATTATGAGGCTGCCTTTGAACGTGCTTCTTATATCACCCCGGTTCCGGGTGGCGTAGGGCCAATGACCGTGGCGACACTTATTCAAAATACCTTGCAGGCATGCGAAGCGTTTCATGATGGGGAGCAGGCATAATGGCTACGTTTTCTTTGGGCAAATTTCCCCACGTTGATCTCTGCGATCTGCTGAAACTTGAAGGCTGGGTAGAAAGCGGTGCACAGGCTAAAGTGGCGATCGGTGACGGCGAGGTGCGGGTCGACGGCGAAGTCGAAACCCGTAAGCGCTGCAAAATCTTTCAGGGGCAAACGGTCGAGTTTGCCGGGCAGCGCGTTACCGTTGTTGCCTGATCCGCTGGTGCCCCAGGCGGGGCACCTTAAATCCGCGCCTCTCCCACTATCCGCGTCTCACCGTTAACCTGCTCCAGCGCAATGTGACTGACCTCTGCATGTTGTGCAATCAGCGTCGCCAGCCGGGGTGAATGGCTGGTGATCCATAACTGACTGAACTGACTGGCCTCGGCAATCAGGGCGGCAAGGGCAGGCAGTAAATCCTCATGCAGGCTGTTCTCAGGCTCGTTCAGCGCCATAAAGGCCGGCGGGCGCGGGCTGAGCAGCGCCACGACCAGGCACAGGAAGCGCAGCGTACCATCGGAAAATTCGGCGCTTTCCAGCGGGCGCAAAATGCCCTGGCGCTGCATCAGCATCTGAAAACGTCCGTTCTGCACATCCACCTGAAACTCAGTGTCCGGGAAGGCTGTTTTCATCACTTTATACAACAATTCATGATGCCCACGTTCCACTATCGTTGCCCATGCTGCGGCAAGATTACTGCCATCATGGGCCAGAACGGGTGCGCGCACGCCAATCTGCGGCGAACGAATCGGTGAACCTGGCCAGACGGCAAACTCATGATAAAAGCGCCATGCTTTCAGGCGTTCACGCATCCGGGAAAGTTCGGGATAGCGGTGCGGCTCACCCAGCTGTCCAAACAGGGATTCTTCAGGATGCAGTACGCCAGCATAACTGACGCGCTCCCCGTCGATGTTATGCAGAAAGGCGGTCTGATTAGTGCGCTGCATAATGCAGGAAGACGGTCGGCGCTGCTGGCCACTCAGCCAGATGCGTTCTTCTTTAACCAGCGGATCCAGGTTAAACAGGCTGGTTGATAGCGGTTCAGGAAAACCGGTTTCCAGCTGGTAATCCATATCATCCATCGTCACGGCCAGGATAAGCCGCTTAGGATCATGTCGGCGGTCGCCACGGCGCAATCCGCCCGCCCACATCACTTTTTGCACCCCGCCCTCTTCGGCCAGCGCCAGAGCAAGCCGTCCGTTAGCCGCCTCGTGCAGCAGCCGCACCGCTTTATAAAGATTGGATTTACCACAGCCGTTGGGACCGCTCACCACGTTGAGCGGGTGCAGCGGAAGCGTGAGATCGCGTACCGAACGGAAACCGCGAATGTGAATCTGCTTTATCGTCATCGACAAAAAAGGGCGATTGCTCGCCCTCTCCTGTGTTGCGTGTTATTTACGTCGCCAGGTGGAACCCTGCGGGCCGTCTTCCACAATCACGCCCAGCGCATTGAGCTTATCGCGTGCCACATCCGCCTGCGCCCAGTCTTTCGCCGCACGCGCATCGGCGCGGGCTTTGACCCAGTGTTCAATTTCAGCCACTTCATCGTCATTGCCTTGGGCACTGCTTTGCAAAAACACTTCCGGCTCCTGTTGCAGAATCCCCAATACATCGGCGATTTCACGCAGTTTTGCTGCCAGCGCACTGGCGGCCGTCATGTCTTCACCTTTCAGACGATTCACTTCACGCGCCATATCAAACAGCACCGAATAGGCTTCTGGCGTGTTGAAATCGTCGTTCATTGCTTCGCGGAAACGGGCTTCGAACGCCTCGCCACCGCTGGCCGCTACGGTGCGGTCAGTATGACGCAGCGCGGTGTAAAGGCGTTCCAGCGCGGCGCGTGCCTGGTTCAGGTTATCTTCACCATAATTTAGCTGGCTGCGATAGTGGCCCGACATCAGAAAGTAACGCACGGTTTCGGCATCATAATGCTTTAGCACATCGCGCACGGTGAAAAAGTTGTTCAGTGACTTCGACATCTTTTCACGGTCAATCATCACCATGCCGGAATGCATCCAGTAATTCACATACGGACCATCGTGGGCACAGGTCGACTGGGCGATTTCGTTTTCATGATGGGGAAACATCAGATCAGAACCGCCACCGTGAATATCAAAGTGCGCACCCAGCTGTTTGCAGTTCATCGCCGAACATTCAATGTGCCAGCCCGGACGACCGTTGCCCCACGGCGATGGCCATGAAGGTTCGTCCGCTTTGGACATTTTCCACAGCACGAAATCCATCGGGTTACGTTTCACGTCGGCAACCTCTACACGCGCACCTGCCTGTAGCTGCTCCAGATCCTGACGCGACAGTGCGCCATAATCAACATCGCTCAGGACATCAAACATGACATCGCCGTTATCCGCGACATAGGCGTGACCGCGGGCAATCAGCGTTTCCACCAGCGCAATGATGTCAGGAATATGGCGCGTGGCACGCGGCTCCACATCCGGCGGTAAAATCCCCAGCGCATCGAAGTCGCTGTGCATTTCGCCGATCATACGGTTGGTCAGCGTTTCGATGCTCTCGCCGTTCTCATTGGCTCGTTTGATGATTTTGTCATCAATGTCGGTAATGTTGCGCACATAATTGACGTCATAACCGACGTAGCGCAGATAGCGCGAAACCACGTCGAAGGCCACAAACGTGCGCCCGTGCCCAATGTGACAGAGGTCATACACCGTGATGCCGCAGACATACATGCCGATTTTGCCAGCATGAATAGGGGTGAATTCCTCTTTTTGTCGACTCAGGGTGTTGTAAATCTTCAGCATTGGGGGTTTCCGTAGTGAGGCGTGCGTAACGCACCGTTTTGAGTATCCTGTTATTGTGCCGTATTTTTATCTGTCACGCGACGCAAAGCAAGCCAACTGCGCTGCCTGGCTGACGTATTATCGGAAATTATGATATAAGAACGTTCGAGAAAAAGGCGTGTGCGCTTAAAAGCACACCCTATGCTACTGACGACAACCTTTACAGGACGAAAAAAATGGTAACTTTCCAGACTAACCATGGCGATATCGTGATCAAGACCTTCGATGACAAAGCGCCCGCAACCGTAAAGAACTTCCTGGATTACTGCCGTGAAGGTTTCTACGACAACACCATTTTCCACCGTGTGATTAACGGCTTTATGATTCAGGGCGGCGGTTTTGAGCCTGGCATGAAGCAGAAAGCCACCAAAGAAGAGATCCGTAACGAAGCCAACAACGGTCTGAAAAACACCAAAGGCACGCTGGCCATGGCCCGTACCTCTGCGCCGCACTCTGCGACCGCACAGTTCTTCATCAACGTGGCGGACAACGATTTCCTGAACTTCCGTGACGAAAGCCTGCAGGGCTGGGGTTACTGTGTATTTGCTGAAGTGGTTGAAGGGATGGACGTGGTAGAGAAAATCAAAGCGGTTTCAACTGGTCGCAGCGGTATGCATCAGGACGTACCGAAAGATGACGTCATCATTCAGAAAGTGACCGTTAGCGAGTAATGTCGCGCACGCTGTTTATCGCAGATCTCCATCTGTGTCAGGAAGAACCGGCGATTACCGCCGGTTTTCTGCATTTTTTGCAGCGCGAAGCGCCTCACTGCGACGCGCTTTATATTCTGGGCGATCTGTTCGAAGTCTGGATCGGTGATGACGATCCGAATCCGCTGCATCAACAGGTTGCCAGCGCCCTTCATGCCCTGCCCGCGCCGGTCTTTTTTATTCACGGCAACCGCGATTTTCTGATCGGCAAACGCTTTGCCCGCACCAGCGGCATGACCTTATTGCCCGAGGAGCAGGTTCTGACGCTTTATGGTCACCGACTTCTGATTATGCATGGCGATACGTTGTGCACCGACGATGCGGGTTATCTGCAGTTCCGGGCGAAAGTGCATAATCCCTGGATTCAACGTCTGTTCCTGACGCTGCCGCTGTTTATTCGTAAACGGATTGCGGCACGGATGCGCGCCAACAGTAAACAGGCCAACCAGCATAAGTCGCTGGAGATTATGGATGTCAATCAACAGGCCGTGGTCGATGCGATGGTACGTCAGCAGGTGCCTTTACTGATTCATGGTCATACGCACCGCCCCGCCATCCATGATGTGTCGCTGAACGGAGCCCCCGCACAGCGCGCGGTATTGGGTGCCTGGCACAGCCGGGGATCAATGATCCAACTGGATGCAAACGGCATTCAGCTCATCGACTTCGATTTTTAGTCGTCCGGTGACATCGCGTTGCACATCTGCGCTGAGGCCCGTCGAGCGGCGCAAGGTACCCGGGGACTGTGCGAACGGACGGCAGGTCAGCATAGTGAAACGCGTTCACGCCCTGCCGCCTGCCTTCCCCGCTCTGCAGTGAGCTGAGTTGACTCACTCAGGCCGCATTCATTCCTGATGCGATAAGCTTATCGTCTGACGCTAACCCGCCCGACGCAACCGTTTTCCTTGCGCCTTTCTCATGGTATTCTCTGTGCCCTTCAAAACCTGTCCGCCTGGTCAGGTGTGTTTTTATTCACAGGAGTTGACCGCATGTCGTCGAATGCCGCCCCGGCCCGCATCGCAGTTGTTATGGGTTCCAAAAGTGACTGGTCCACCATGCAGTTCGCTGCGGAAATCCTTACCAGCCTGGACGTGCCCTTCCATGTGGAAGTGGTGTCAGCGCACCGTACCCCGGATAAACTGTTTAGCTTTGCGGAAACCGCAGCGGACAACGGTTTTCAGGTGATTATTGCCGGTGCCGGTGGCGCGGCGCATTTGCCAGGGATGCTGGCTGCCAAGACCCTGCTGCCGGTACTCGGTGTGCCGGTACAGAGCGCCGCGCTGAGCGGCGTCGACAGCCTCTACTCGATTGTGCAAATGCCACGCGGCATTCCGGTCGGCACGCTGGCCATTGGCAAAGCGGGCGCCGCTAACGCAGCCCTGCTGGCGGCGCAGATTCTGGCGATTCATGACAGCGCGCTGGCGTCACGTCTGGCCGCCTGGCGTCAGTCACAGACCGATGAGGTACTGGACAATCCGGACCCGCGGGAGGAAGCATGAAGCCGGTTTGCGTACTGGGTAACGGACAGCTTGGCCGTATGTTACGTCAGGCGGGCGAGCCTATGGGCATTGCCGTGCATCCGGTTGGCCTGGATGCCGACCCTGCTGCCCTGCCTATCGCCGGGAGCGTGATTACGGCTGAGATCGAACGCTGGCCCGAGACGGCACTGACGCGCGAACTCGCGAGCCACCCGGCCTTTGTGAATCGCGATATTTTCCCGCGGCTGGCCGACCGTCTGACGCAAAAACAGCTGCTGGATCAGCTCAGTCTGGCGACTGCCCCCTGGCAACTGCTGGCGGATAAAGGTGAATGGCCGCACGTTTTCAAAACGTTGGGCGAACTGGCTATTGTTAAGCGCCGCACGGGCGGTTATGACGGTCGTGGTCAATGGCGGTTACGTGCCGGTGAAACCGATACGTTACCCGACGACTGTTATGGTGAATGCATTGTCGAACAAGGCATTAACTTCTCGGGGGAAGTGTCGCTGGTCGGCGCGCGCGGCCATGATGGCAGCACCGTATTTTATCCGCTGACACATAATCTGCATGAAGAAGGCATTCTGCGTACCAGCGTTGCGTTCCCGCAGGCAGATGCCGCGCAGCAACAGCAGGCTGAGGCGATGTTAAGCGCCATCCTGCACGAGCTGAACTACGTCGGCGTCATGGCCATGGAATGCTTTGTCACGCCGCAGGGATTGCTGATTAACGAACTGGCACCTCGCGTTCACAACAGCGGGCACTGGACTCAGAACGGGGCCTCAATCAGTCAGTTTGAACTTCACCTGCGCGCTGTTCTGGGTCTGGCTCTGCCACAGCCCGTGGTCATTGCGCCCTCAGTGATGGTTAACCTGATTGGCACAGCGTTAAATACTGACTGGCTCCAGCAGCCGCTGGTGCATTTGCACTGGTACGACAAAGCGGTGCGTGAAGGACGCAAAGTCGGTCACCTCAACCTGACCGACAGCGACCAGAGCCGTCTCGCTGCCGCCTTGCAGGCCTTGTTGCCGCTGTTACCTGCTGGGTATGCCAGCGGTATTCGCTGGGCAGCAGCCAAGCTGTAAATCTGTTCACGACCGGGCGCAGTATCATCGCGCCCGGTCGGTTTTACGTCGCGTCAAACGTCCTGAACAACGCATTGCCTTTCAACAAACGCACGCCCAGCCAGCCACCACAGAGCGACAGTAAGAGCGCGCCGCCCAGCGGTAAGGCCAGCCACAATGTCCAGTCGGGTTGCCACGGAAAATCAAAGATTTTACGCTGCAATGCCCAGAGTGCGGCCTCAGCACCGAGCGCCGCCGCAATGCCCGAGACGACGCCAATCAGCGCAAATTCACACCACAACGTAGTGCGCAGCAGACGTTTGCCCGCGCCCAGCGTGCGATAGACGACCAGCTCCTGTCGGCGCTGGCGCATCCCCACCTGAATCTGCGCCATGAGCAGCAATACACCGCAGGCCGTGACCAGCACTACCATGATTTCCAGTGCCTGGCTGACCTGGGTCAGAACCTGTCCAATCTGACGCAGGATACTGCCGATATCCAGCAGACTCAGCGTGGGGAATGTGCGGTTAAGCTGCGCCAGTAATGCGGCACGGTTGTCCAGACGGAAACTGGTCAGCCAGGTCAGCGGCTGGCTGTCCAGCGCGCCGGGGGGAAAAATAAAGAAGAAATTGGGGCGCAGGCTTTCCCAGTCCACTTTTCGCAGACTGGTGATTTTGGCGCTGAACCGCTGCGTATCGCCCTCAAAGGTCAAACTGTCGCCCGGTTTTACCCCCAGGCGATCGGCGAGCGCCACCTCCATGGACACTTCTCCGGCTTTCGGCGGCCAGCTCCCCGCGACAAGCGGATTATGATCGGGAAGCGTTGCCAGCGCAGTCAGATTCAGTTCGCGGTTCAGCGCGTTGTCCCGTGCGGGATCGGCAGGCTGACCGTTAATCTCACTCAGGCGCATGCGCGCAATCGGGTAAAAGGTTTCAGGTTTAACCTGATGCGACTGCAGAAACTCACGCACCTGCGGAATCTGCTCCGCCGTGATGTTGAGCAGGAAAAAGTTCGGGCTGTCTGCGGGCAACTGCTGCTGCCAGCGATCCAGCAGATCACCCCGCATCACCAGCAGCAACGCCAGTAACATAAACGACAGGGAAAAGGCGGCAAGCTGACTCAGCGTCATAGCAGGCTGACGCAGTAAACGATTAATGGCAAGCCGCAGCGCCAGATTACGTACGGACAAACGACGCAGAAGCAGTAATGTGCCCCAGCCGAGCAGGGCCAGCAGCCCTGCCAGCACCATCACGCCCGCCAGCAGTGCCCAGAGCATTTTGCTGCCGCCGACCAGTACCGCCAGCAGCGCCACCACCAGTAAGCCCATCGCGGGCAGATAGATTTTCAGCGGCCAGACGGCGGCAACGGCATCGCGTCGCAACACGCGTAACGGCTGTGTCGCCAGCAGCAAGCGGTAAGGACGTAATCCCACCAGCAGGGAAATCATAAACAGCGAACCGATTGCCCACACCCACGGCCACAGGCTGGCCGCTGGCAGAGACGCCGGCAGCACCGGTTTCAACATCGCCATCAGGATGGCTTCAACCACCTGACCGACTGCGCCACCGGCCAGGGCGGCCAGCAGCAACACCGCCAGCCACTGACCGATGATCAATCGTTGTAACGCGCCGCGCGTGGCACCCAGCGTTTTCAGCACGGCCACCAGATCGTAGCGGCTGCGGCAGTAGTGACTCATGGCGACCGCCACCGCGGCAATGGCGAGCATCAGCGTTAACAGAGCAGATAACAGCAAAAACTGCTGGGCACGCTGCATGGAGCGGCCCAGCGCGTCTTCCGAATTTTCAATACTGATCCAGCGCTGCCCGGTTTTAATCTGTGGCGTTATCCAGCGGTCATACCTGTCCAGTTGCTGAGGCTTGCCTGCGAATTTATAGCGCCAGGTGAGGCGACTGCCGGGCTGGATGGCGCCGGTTTTATCCGCGTCAGCCAGGTTAATCAGTAAACGCGGGGCCATCTCAAACGGATTAAAACCGCCATCTGGCTCCTGGATAATCTCACCCGTAATACGTAGCGTGGTATCGCCCACATCCAGTTCATCGCCGACGTGCAGATTAAGCAGTGCCATTAAACGCGGCGCGGCCAGCGCGGTACCGGGCTGGGGCTTCAGGCCTGGCGGCTGCGTTTTCAGCTCACCAAACATCGGATAAGTGTTTTCTACGGCTTTCACCGCAGCCAACTGCGGTGTCTGACCGGCAAAAGTCATGGTCATAAAGCTTAACTGTCGACTGACTGACAACCCCGTTTCGCGGGCTTTATCCAGCCATGCCGTCGGCGCAGCCGTGCTGCTGCGCAACGTGCGATCGCCTGCCATAAAATCCCGGCTCTGCTGGCTCAGCCCCTTTTCCATGCGATCGCTAATCGATCCCAGCGCCAGCACACAGGCGACAGCCAGCGTTAACGCCAGCCAGACGATCAATAATGAGGGCGAGCGCCACTCACGCCAGAACCACCGCCAGATCATTTTTCCTCCCATAATTTTCCCTCGCGCAGACGCAAACGGCGGTCACAACGCGCCGCCAGCTGCGCATCGTGGGTAACCAGAATTAACGTCGTGGCAAAATCGCGATTGAGGGAAAATAACAGGTCGGCAATGCGATCGCCGGTGTGGCGATCCAGATTGCCTGTGGGTTCATCGGCAAACAGCAGCCCCGGACGGCCGCTGAACGCCCGCGCCAGCGCAACGCGTTGTTGTTCGCCGCCGGATAACTGCGCAGGCAGATGCTGTAAACGCCCGGCCAGGCCTAACTGCGTCAGGAGATCGCGCGCCTGATCGCGACTCTGCCGATCGCTCTCACCGCGCAGCAGTGCAGGTAACTGGACGTTTTCCAGCGCGTTGAGCGTGGGCACCAGCATAAATGACTGGAACACGAACCCGACCTGCTTCGCGCGCAACGCGGCACGCTGTTCTTCGTTCATGTGATGTAACGGCTGCCCCAACAGATGCACTTCACCTTCGCTGCCGTCATCCAGCCCGGCCAGAATGCCCAGCAAGGTAGATTTACCGGATCCTGACTCGCCAATCAGGGCTATCGTTTCTGCTGGTTTGACAACTAACTCAACTCCGGTAAGGATGGTTAACTGATGCTCTCCCTGACCCACGGACTTAGTAAGATGATGAACTTCAAGAATGTTTTCCGCTGGCATTATCCTTTCCTGTTATTGTGCTGTCTGTTGGTGTCCCGTCTTGCTGCGGCCGATACGTTGCTGGTGCTGGGTGACAGCCTGAGCGCAGGCTATCAAATGTCAGCCAGTCAGGCCTGGCCCAGCCTGCTGAATAAACAGTGGCA
>Ga0153955_100417_pt1 | contig 22107 bp, 26 predicted proteins | sample TSFL039MetaG_FD_104744 | JGI IMG/M metagenome (GOLD analysis project Ga0153955, IMG submission 104744) | Attine ant fungus gardens microbial communities from Florida, USA - TSFL039 MetaG | ecosystem: Host-associated > Fungi > Mycelium > Unclassified | place: USA: Florida, Wekiwa Springs...
GTCGATTCCATTGTCAAGATCAGAACACTCTGTCAGGAAGTTCTCTATCCAGATAAGCAGCAGTGATGACTCTCAAAGCCAAAGAGAATTCGGTTGTCTTGACCCTTTCATAATTCCCAGCATCCAAAACGTCCGAGTCACCGGTTTCAGCAGGGGTGAACACAACAATTTCTTGGAGATCCGTGATAATTATGGAGGGAACAGATGGGATACGTCGGAGGACATTTGAGAGAACACCGACTACCCGAGGAGAAACATTCTTTGAGCAGTCGAATAAATTATCATCCTGTTCAAGTATTGGTCAGATAATTGGAACATCTAATCGTGAACCGTTACTCTTACCAATAATAATACAGTCGGGGCAGTAACTCTCCAGCGAGGGAATTCGTCTGCTGCAAAAGTGAACCCACATGTGGCTTTCCAGGTTGAATTAAAGAAATAGATGACTCAAAGCCGGAACTCACCCCCATCAATGTTGATATCTCTCAATTCCAATGTACGTGACTTTCGGAGTGTAGATTCAGGATGTAACTGATGGTAAAGATCCAGTATGGGGATTAACATAGCTTTCATGTATTGCTTTGGGGAGAGGCTGCGAAATTCCTCAGATAACAGTAATCGTGTCTCAGGATAGACTTACTCATTTGAAAATGACTCATTTTCTGGCCAATTAATTTTTCTCCTGTGAACGGAGCGGAGATGAGTTGCAAACCATGATAACGTTTTTTGAAGATGCTTTTTGTCTTGACTACACTCTCGCCATTGTGCAGAGCAAACAGGAGAATGTGGAACTCTTGAAGGTAATTCATCAAGAGCCAAGAGATCAATCCCTTGTGGCGAGACTCGCTCTATGTCTGGTTGAATGGTAATCTGCTTCGACAACTGAGGAGGAGGAGGCGGCAAATGCTTGCTAAAAGCATTGTAAGGTGATATCAAAGATGTTGAGCAGTCCATGTAACTGAGTCGCGGTCTGTGCCAAACAAATGTTGCCACCCAGCGGACAAATCGGTCCGGAAAATGACCTGTCACGCATGATGTGGCAACATTCAGTGCAATCTTGTAGGAACACATGAGCCTGAATCATGGTCTTCCTTTTAGGTATCTGGAAATGAAATTAATTACATAATTATAGATAACTCACTCTTTTTTTTTCTTTTTTTTTTTAATTCAACAATTTATTACATGGAGCACGTAGGCAGGCCATGGCAGACACACTGTATCTACTTAAATACGTAAAAGAAATAAAAGGGAAACAGAAATGGAAAAGGAACTAGAATAAAAGGAAATCAGATGGTTTTGGTGAAGTGTGCGTATCACTGTGGATACTCAAGCTGTCTTTTAGCCATTGTCAAAGCAGAAAGATGTCGGATTGCCAACTATGAATTCCACAAAGCTTGAAATGCATATATCTCTCAGGCAAAATGATGAGTCATATTGATTGCACTGCATGAAAATATGTTCCCTCGTTTCAACATCTGCTTCTCCACATGGGCATTGGATGGGTGTGTTAGGGAAGAATCTCTGTTGGTACTCCCCTATTGGTGCATGTCCTAGCATCATGTGAGTAAATCTTGTGCATATGGAATTTGAGATCCCTATGTGCAGTAACCATGATCCTCCCTTGGAATATGTTGGTTTTATGACTTTCTCATTGTCATCTTCGAACTCGAGAAATAGTTGACCTTTCTTTTTACTGTCCTTGAACAATTGCTGCCATGACTCGAGTATAAGATCACATTCTTTCTTTTTGCTGAATAAGAACAAGTTTTTCTCTGGCAGGGTGGGTGGGATATGGGACGTCTTGGTTTTTTTGTCAACTAAGATGTGCCTGGGCCACTCTAGTTTGTTAGGACAGTGCCAGAAGTATATTGAATTGCAACCATCTTTGCTGAGAAAGCTTTGTATTTTTTTTGTGATTGGGATGATTGATTTTTGAAGATATTGATCGCCCAAAGAAATGATTTTCTTCCCCGCTTTGAGTGCATCTGTGATAACGAGGATTTGGTGTTCTTCAGCATTCTTGAAGGCAGATGTGAGGCCAATTCATATGGCCATTATTTCTGCTTCTATTGAAGTGACATTGCTTGTATGGGCTTTGAGTGTATCAATAACCTTGTTGTCCTTCCATACATGTGCAACGGCTATGGCTGATCCTACTGCTTTGACACTTCCATCTGAGATAACAGCTATGTCATTAGATGATTTTTGAACTCTTTCAAAAGCCAGGTTGAGTTTTGACGAGTGATCGAAGAGAGCTTCATCACTGGATGAAGTGGGAGAGTGGAAAACTATTCTACTAGAGAAATGATCTACTAGGCACAAACCAGGATGAAAGATGGGATGATAGGGATCAAACTCGTCTTTGATTTCGTTAAGCCTTTCACTAACATCTTTGATAGGGCTTTTCAGCTTTGACATTTGCTTGTTAGTGAGATTGGCTAGTGCGAATTTGTGTTGGTTTTGGTTTCTGTTTTGGTGACTGTCAAGAAGGGTATTGATGGCATGTAATGAATGGATGGTCACGTATCTGAGATGATGGCGGCCATTGAGCTTCTTGAGGTAGAGGTTTATGGGGATGAGACCAGCTATAGCTTCAACTCCCTCTGAGGGGGACATGTGGAAGGCTCCCGTAATCCATAAGGCAGCTCTGCGTTGCATTTTATTTAATTCCGTGATGTTTTTTATCGTCGGGGCATCTTTGAAGAACCAAAGTTGGAAGTCATATAAGGCTATTGGAACAATGCACGTTCTATACAGGAGACACTTTTGCGTTGGTAGGAGCCCTCTAGATGAGTTGCCTAGCATCTTCATGGCACTAAGGGTGGAGAGACACTTGGTTGCGTAATGGTGAACGTGATGGTGGAAGTTGAGTTTTCTGTCAAAGAAGAATCCTAGGTATCTCCAGATGGGTTTGGGTCGAAGTATGGGACCTCCAACTGAAGTGAGATCGATGGAAGGGTTGGGTGGGTTGTGGGCTCGCAAAAAGTGGAACACTTCTGATTTGCTGTGTTCCATAACGAGTCCTGCATCCGAGAATATTTTAGAAATCATGTTGTAACTACTTAAGAGAAAAGTGGAAGAAAGCTCATAACTCTTCTTCTGAGAAATAAGAAGACCATTGTCCACGAATGATAAGATGTCTATGTGAATTTTTTCTTTTAGATTTTTTATTCTTTTTTTGAATGTTTTTATGATTGGTGTGAGATATATAGCAGAAAGAATGGGAGAGAGAGCAGAACCCTGGCCAACTCCTACACTTGTGGTGAATTTTGGTGATGTGAAATTGTTCCATGCATACATAGTGGATCTGTTGGAATGATAGCTTCTGAAAAAGTTTAGAACGTTAGTGTTTAGACCAGCTTTAGCAAGACAGAGCGATAGGAAATTATGATTAAGAGATGGGAAGAACTATGCTATATCGAATGCTATAACACTTGTGTGGCATTCTTTGGTCCAGCCTGTGCATATAAGGTGAGTAAGATACATTCCAGCATCGATAGTTGACCTTTGTCTAATGCCTCCCAGTTAGTTAGGATCGAGAAATCCATTAGCTGATAGGTGGAATTGAAGTCTATGGCTAATGACTTTCTCTATAAGTTTTCCCAAGGTGTTAAGAAGTATGATTGGTCTGAAGGCTTTGGTTGTGTTGTATGACGTTTTATTGGGTTTGGGAATGATGATTGACATTGACTCTTTGAAAAGTTCGGGCCAGTAACCTACTAAAATACACGTGTTAGCAATGCTTACAATTTTATCACGGCACGTTTTGTCTGAGACTAGATGTTTGATGTGCCTCCATGTGACATGGTCAGGACCAGGGGCAGATGCATTCAAACACTTAGCTGTGGCGTCAATAAATTCCTGATCTGTGAACAGAGGCCAATCTATGTCATTGCATTGGCTGATTTCATCTAGAAACCTTGTGTCGATAGGTCTGCTTTCAGCTGAGTTGTATGAGCTATGGAGAGCATTCCACAGTGTTGGGAGATTATTGCATGGTTGATCTTCATGTTGGATCATTTCGATGGCTGGTAAGTTTTTCTTTCTTACCCAGTTCATGAGGTCCCACGGTCTCTTGTTAGACGTAGCAATTTCTTCGATTTTCTGATCAAAGAATGATCTCTTTGCATTATGTACGGCTGATTTGAAGGACTTCCAGCTGTTGATGTCACCTGTCTCATGGTATTTGTTAATACACTCAGTGCATCGCTCATTCCACCATTTCTTTGAGTGTTTGGTGATTCTCTTGGTCATGGAATGTATAGACCATGCTTCCTTGAAGATTTTCTCAAGCTTAGAGGCGCACCTTTGTATATCCAACTGATTTTTTAGTTCGGAGGTGTCAATATTTCTTACTCCTTTTACGAGATTGCTAATGAACACTTCTTCTTCTTTGCTATCCTTTTTAATTGCTTTGAAAATAATATCAATGTTTTCTTCTTTTATGCCTACTTCTATGATGAGTGGGACGTGATCTGAAGGTAGATGGATGTCAGGGTTGAAAGTATGTTTGTTGAAACCTGAGTTGTTTGGGTTCATAAACACAAGGTCTAGAACGGAGTTAGTGTCACGTTGGTTATCCGCAAATCTGGTGGGGCCGGGGTTTGCAGGCGTCGCAAGTTTGAGGTCTAGACTGTCGGCGATGTACATGAGATCCTCTGTATGAATAGAGTGATACTGGATGTTCAGATCCCAGTCGCTATCTCTAATGTTGAAGTTGCCTGTCATAATAACCGTGCTTCCAATGTTTCTTATATTGTCTCAAAGTACTTGAAGGGCTGTTTGATTGTTGTCAGAGTAAACGTTAATGATGAAATTAACATTTTGTCCATTGTGGAAGTCAATGACGTTGATATCCCAGTGGTTTATAAGGTCCTTCCTGAGGGAAAACCTTAATCTTGAAATACGTCTGTTGACATATGTTGCGACCCTAGGATAGTTATCAGCACAACTGTCATTTTGAATGAATAATGACCAATCCGGATGATTAGGTGTTCCATAAAATGGATCACCTTTAGGGTTGGTATGACTTGGGATACGTTTTAATAGTGACCGAGGGGGCTCTTGAATGAGAATGATATCCAAAATGTTTTTTCTTGTTTCTAAAATTATATCTGTAAGCGTTTTATTCTTTCTTACATTCTGCGAAAAAATTTTTAAGTTGTGCTTAATCATTTTTTGTGCCACCTGCAGCCAGACGAATTAAGTTAGCCCTGATTTCTCTGGCTTCTTGAGCTTTTTTTGAGTGCCATTCCCGGTTGAAACAATGCTTCCAGAATAGGCATTTAGTGTTGTCTGCCATGTGGTCTCCTTTGCAATTGATGCATTTGAATGTATGAGGGCATGGTTCACCTCGTTTGGTTTCTAGACATGGAGGGTTCAGCTTGAAATTGGCCTGACAACACCAGGCAAAGTCTCTGTGATTTTCAATCTTGTGGGGGCCACCGCATTTTTGGCATTTTGCGTAGTGGGCTTTGCATGAGAAGGTGGTGTGACCCCATTTCCAACAGTTGTGACACTGCAGAACTCCCGGGTTCATACTGGTACCCCTAAAAGTGGCTATGTATCTGCCAAAATTGAACAAATGATTGATGAGTGTTTTGGCCTTAGAACCATTCTGTGAGTCCCAGATGTCGATCCATATGATAGCCATGTCTGATTTCAGAGATACTTTTATAACACGTGGTTTAGCTGCCAGGGTTATGCCTTCAAATAATTCGCTGTTTTTTAAGTAGTTAGCGATGTCTTCATTAGTAATAGCTAGGCCACTTGACTGCAGATATGGAATTCCCGTGATTTTGAGATACGATTTTGACTGTGGGAGTCGTGGCACAGCAACTTCATCTAATCCGATGCTGTCAATGGATTTGACGTATCTTTTTATGACTGAGAGATCGCTTGGTGCAGGGACGTTGTTGGTGGTGATGATTATGCTTTCAGTAGAAGGCCTAATGAATTCCGCTCTCAAGGTGGATTTTATACCTTTAAGAAGACCATTGATGGAATTGACGTGTAGCCCTGCATTGTTCATGATTGAGTTAACATGCTGGCCTAAAAGGGGGACGATAGCTTGTTTCCTGGATGGACCTTTAGTAGTGATGGATATTTTTTTTTTACCTTTGGGCTGTGTACCGTTTAAGGTGGCGTTATGAATTTCAATGATTTTTTTGTTGGGAAGGGCAGGGAAGGCATCTCTAAGCTTGAGTATATCATTAGCAGGGGAGGAGACTTGAGCATAGGATTTAACCAAATTTTTTCCCTTAGTCTTCTTTTGTTCCAAACGTTTCCTAGCTTCTTCTACCTGTTTACGAGGGAGTTGTTTAGGGATGGGTGGGGGGATCCTCTTCACAGGGTTTCTTTTGCCTGAGTTTTGATCTCGAGGTGCTAAGTGGTTTCCAAATTGACTTTTAATTTTATGTCCGAAGGGGGTATTGTCTGAGGTATTGAGATTGTTCCATCCAGCTTCGTGGATGGCTGAGATGAAATCAAATGCGGCTTCTCCAAACGAGTTGAGTTGAGTAATGGTGTTGCCATCTTGATTGGAGATGTTCCTTTGCCTGATGAATTGTGCAATATGAATGAGGGAGCATGAAATGTTGCACACGTTATTTTGTAAAAACTTGTTAGTGCCGAACAGTGATACCGACCCAAAGTGTCCATCCCATAAGTTGGGATCCGCAGGAGAGTTGGCTTCGTATGGAATGGCTATAGGTGTGACAGGGGCCATGACAGGGTTAGACGCCTCCTTGTTTTGGGGAGGTGTTTGCAACGTGTTCAAGCTAGGAGATGAGGAGTAAAGGCCCTCCATCTCCTGGTTCAATGTCTCGATGTCCATCCTATTGTTTTCTATGTTGATTCTTTCAGCATAGTCCATTTCTGAGGGAGGCAAAGAGTCCATGGGTGAGAATGAGGGGCTTCTAGGGTTTGCTGTGTTACTTCAAGTGGGTAGACGCCCTGGCTATATGTTGACAGCAGTACCGGGTGGCCTTTCTAGGTTAGGTACATTCATGTAGGGGTTTGTGGGGGTGTTCTCAAAACTTAGATTCATTACACTAAACTTGGGCGCTACCATATTGTGATGGTGGTGTGAGTTAAAGAGGCGATGATAGATAACTCACTCCTTATCATGAATTGCCTTTTCCCTCTAAGTCAATATTTATTTATTTTATTATGTAATATCATTGCATCAGTAAATAAGGACAAATAATTGAACTTGTACATGAGGACTCTAACAAGTTGTCACAAACTTCATTTGGCCATAACTCCACAGATACTTGCACGATTCTCACAGTCTAAGATGCGTCTGAAAGCCCTCATAAAGACCTTTCAAATGATGTCAAAAATGTGTCAAAGAAATCAGTACTCATCAAGATATCAGTTAATCAGTGTTAGATACTAATCAGTAGATATCTCGGGAACCACCGAACATGGATGTTTGCTTCCATGTGCACATAGAAGCTCTCTTCAATACACTTCTGATGACTATAAATAGACCATAGGACAATAAGATCCTGTGGAGATATAAGGACCTTAAGGTTTGGCATGACACTGATCTATTACCCATAGATATACATCAATCCTTGAACACAAACAAGGACAGCCCCTTATATGGTTAAGTTATTGCTATTCTAGACACAAAAGGACTGCCATATGTAGAACAATAGGCAATAGATATGTGATGCTCTATCCAGGAGCACAGACTATCTCATTTATATATATAAGGCTTTCTAGTCTGAGGATTAGACCTCAGACTTAACAACATCTTTTGTTACTTATTCTACCCTACTATCAAAGCTTTGAGAAACTCTCTTCAACCCATCACAAACTAAGTAAGTGACCATTTGTGATACAAGTTCTTTTTGTCAACTCTGATTTAGAGTAGAGTTAAGTCTGAGGTTGCTCAACCAAAAACTAAACCCTTACACTAGAACTTGTTTACACTTCCAGAATACTGATTGCCTCAATCCTTGTTCAACTTACTCTTATTGCTTTCTCAGTGTATGGTTGTCTCAGACCAATCCCAACTTCCTCATAGCCAGACCACAGGCTTAAGTGAACTGACTGGGAAGTTTAGACCCCAAAGGTGGACAGTTAGAACCAAGCTTAGGTACTAGCCCAGACTAGACCTTATAATTAAGTGGTGCTTAGTAGTTTATTTGTATGCTTCTCATCTTATTAACTTTGTACTACTAGTCTATTGTAATCAATCTATGTAAAAGAATAGTAGTCACTTTTTAGGAGGCTACTTAGAATAAGAATCTTCTCTGCAAAGTAATAGTCTATTCTAGTATTAGAGCAATAGCCAGTAATGTCATAAACCACTATTTTCCCCCAAGTAATATTTATTTATTTTTCTTTTAATTATGTAATACGTTTGGATCAGTAAACAAGGACAAATAGTTAAATGTGTATAAGTAGTGTACAACCAACTAGCAAGGACTCTAACGAGTTCTCTTTGTTTACTCTAATAAAGAGTGAGACTTGGGTTAAGGTTAATACAACCACAACTTGAGTCTTTACACTAGAACTTGTTTCCACTACCAGACACTGATCGCCTCAATCCTTGTCAAACTTCATTCTCATTGCTCTCTTGGTGTGCAGTTGTCTCAGACCAATTTCAACTTCCTCATAGCCAGGCCACAGGCTTAAGTGGACTGATCAGGAAGTTTAGACCCTGGAGGTGGATAAGATAGGACCAAGCTCAGGCCCTACCTTGAGACCAGACCTAACAATTGAGTAGGCTCGTTATTATACTTGTACTCTTTTCATTATATCAACTTTGTGCTACTGGTTCATTGTGATCAGTCTATGCAGAAGAATAGTAGTTCCTCTTTAGAAGGCTACTTAGAGTAGGGATCTTCTCCATGAAGTGATAGTCTACTCTAGTATTAAGGTAGTAGTCAGTACGGTAGTAGGCACCTGGCTGGGTGAAGATCTTGCACCCCAGCAGATGTAGAAGTGAGACAGAAGAAGAATATAATGAGCTCCTCAACAATATATAAATCCTTTTTTTTTACACAATAATCATACCTATCCAGAACATCACACCATGTCCCTGGACCAATACAACAAACTCATGAGCAACATGCTCAACAAAAGGCATGCCCTTGCTAAATTAAGGGCAGAGTTAGAAGGGAGAGAAGAGAGGTTGTGTAGGCATTGTGGAAGGTTCAGGCACCTCATCTGGAAGTACAGGAGTGGAGAAGAACAAAAGAAGAAAACAGTAATAAGGACTAAGTTTGAAGTATTGGGAAGTCACATAATGTAGTGTGGAGTGAGAGAAGTAAAAAGGCAGGAAATAGTTAAAGAGGAGGTGAAGTGCTTTGGATGCGGGGAAAAAGGACACAAGAAGTAGGAGTGTCTGAACATAAGGAAGAAAAAGCAAGAGAAAGCAGCACTGCCATGTAAAGTGTGGGAGAAGATAAAAGAACACTGTGGAGTGAAGAGGTCCCCTCTGTCAGGACCCACGGGACAATCCTAGATCCCCTTCAGAGGGTATGAGGTTAAAGACGAGGAGAACTCAACAGAGTTCCCTTTATAAATTGCCTAGCTATTTATATAATTACATGTGGCTATGCTAAGGCTATTCTAAGAGAGATCGTGTTAAACACATGGTATCTATTAACTACCATCTGTCAAGTCCTGAGTAATTCCCCATATCAGACAGCTTTTGCCCACATGTTTTCCTATGCATAATGGCTGTCTGATTGGCGTGTGATCAACCTCAGGTCATCACTCAATCTTCCCATACTTGTCTCTTTTATAATCATGACATTCCTGCATCATAGTCATTGTGTTCGTTAAGCCATACCATCGTTAATTAATTATTTAATAAGGAAAAAGATAAGCATCAGAGCAAATCATAACATCCTCCATGAGGAGCAGTAATGAGTATGGAGAGGTAGATGACAAAATGGGAGGTGGTAACCTTAGTAGAGTGTAGAGGATGTAATTACAAGGGGACAAAGACACAGGAGAATTGGGAACAGAGGTTTTTGAGTAAAGAACAGTTATATAACATGTAGTGTGGGGGTTGCAAGGAAGTATGGAATTAGAGACAGAGAAGTGGAAAGTGGAAGAGCAGAGCGGGTGAAGTGTAGTGCATGTGGAGGAAAAGACACAGTTATTTGGAAGACAGAAAGAAATGAGAAAAGGGAGATTTTCTGTCCATCCTGTAGGACAGGAAAGAAAACACCATGGTGGAATTGGGGTGGAAAGTTAGAATGGACAGTGCCTAGGGCCTAGAAGGGGATGGCTGGAATCACTGATCTGAGGAGAGTGGCAGAAACTGTCAATCAGAAGATAGTGCAGAAGAAAGGGAAAGCGAGAGAAGTGAGGCAAACATTTAAGCCTCTAAGAGAAGTGTGGATGAGTGTGGGGATAAAAAAGATAGATACACATAAAGGAAGAACAGTAAAAGCCTTGCTCAATAGTGGAGCAACAGAGTTATTCATGAGCAAAATTTTAGCTTAGAAAGGGGGATATAGGTTGATCAAGTTAGATTGACCTTTGCAAATAAGAAATGTGGATGGCACCAGTAATAATGGAGGTGCAATCACCCATGAGGTAGAGGTGAACATGTTTTACAAGGGACATGTAGAAAGAGTGTGGATGAATGTTTGTGAGTTGGAAAAAACAGATGTGATATTGGGCATACCATGGTTAATGGCCCATAATCCAGAGATAGATTGGGAAAAGGGAGAAGTAAGGATGATGAGATGTCTACCACTGTGTGGGAAAACAATAAGAATAAAGGGGAAGAAAGAGATCAGAGAGAATGAGAAGAAAATTGTAAGATGGGCTGTAGATGAGAAAGAAGATTGGGGACGAGAAGAAGAGATAGAGGCTGACCATAGAAAGATGGAGGAAATGGTACCCAAAAGGTTCTATAGATAGTTGAAAGTGTTCAGGAAGGTGGAATCCAAAAGAATGCCAGTTAGAAAGGTGTGGGATCATGCAATAGATCTCAATGATGACTTCAAAGTGAGCAAAGCAAGGGTTTACCCTCTTTCAAGAAATAAAAAGGAGGAGGTGCAGAAGTTTGTCAATGAACACTTAAAGAAGAGGTACATTAGACCTTCAAAATCGCCTCAAATGTCGCTGGTGTTCTTTGTAGGAAAGAAAGATGAAGGCAAGCACATGGTTATGGACTACAGGAGGCTCAACAAGTAGATGGTCAAAAACAATTATCCTCTACTGTTAATTACAGATCTAGTAGACTCTATGGGAAATAAGAGAGTATTTACTAAGATGGATCTCTAGTGGGGCTACAATAATGTACAAATTAAGGAAGGAGATGAGTGGAAAGCAGCCTTCACCACACATGTGGGGTCATATGAACCAGTCATGATGTTTTTCAGAATGACAAATTCACCTGCTACGTTCCAAGGCATGATGAACAAAATTCTGAGAGATATGATCAATGAGGAAAAGGTGGCAGTGTTCGTGGATGATGTGTTGGTAGGAATAGAGATGAAGGAGGGACATGATGAAATCGTGGAAGAAGTACTGAGAAGGTTAGAGAAGAACAACCTATATGTGAAACCAGAAAAATGTGCTTGGAAAGCGCAGAAGGTGAATTTCCTGGGAGTAGTAATGGGTCAGGGGAAAATTGAGATGGAGGGAGATAAAGTGATAGGAGTGTTGAACTGGCTGATACCAAAGACAGTTAGAGACATTAGAAAGTTCTTGGGACTTACAAATTACTATAGACGATTGGTGAAAGATTTCACAAAATTAGCTAAACCCTTGAACAATTTGACGAGGAAGGAGGAAAAGTGGAAATGGGGAAATGAACAGCAGAGAGCATTTGAGCAGTTGAAGACAGTCTTCACAAATTGACCTCTATTAGTTGCACCTGACCTAGATAAGGAGTTTAGAGTGGAGGCAGATGCCTTTAACTTTGTAACGGGAGGAGTGTTATCTATTAAGTGCAAAGATAACAAGTGGAGGCCAGTAGCATATATTTCCAAATCGTTAAATGAAACAGAAAGGAACTACGAGATATACAATAAGGAAATATTAGCAGTAATATACTGCTTAGAGGTATGGAGACACTTCCTGGAAGGATCCAGAAGTAAATTCAAGGTTTAGACTGGTCATAAAAATCTAGAGTATTTCATGAGCAATCAAAAATTGAATCACCGCCAAGCATGATGGGCTCTGTACTTGTCTAGGTTTGACTTCATACTGAAACACATCTCAGAAAGCAAGATGGGAAAGGCAGATGGATTGAGTAAGAGACCAGATTAGGAGGTTGGAGTAGAAAAGGACAATGAGGAACAGATGCTAGTAAAGAAAAAGTGGTTGGAAGCAAAAAGGATTAGAGTAATGGAAGTGGTTATAGAAGGAGTAGTGTAGTGAACTCAAGCTAGGATTAACTTAAGCGCACCCTCTTTATCAGAGTTGACAAAGAGAACTCGTTAGAGTCCTCGCTAATTGGTCTAGCTATTTATACGTGAATCAGTATTTACTAGTATTTGTCTACTCAAATTATCCCATGGACTCCTTTTGAGTCATAGTGTCCCATACACTTCAAACTATTACATAATAAATGAAAATGAAAAAGAAATAAAATAACCTGCTGCTGTGAATGTCCCAGCTCACTTGTCATTTTATTATACCACCCCCCTCTCAAGCTTCCTCATCCTCAAGGATTTTACAACTCGCTGTCCTAATCCCCAATGTTTCCCATCTCACCTTCTTCTTGTTGTTTTATCCATAAGAACGGATTACGGCTTACTTTAGCGAATGGATTCCTCTTCCATTGCTGCCAATTTTCTTCTAGCCTCTTCCAATACTCCTGCTTGTATTTCTTCTCCCCCCACCCATATAATAATTTTGCTGTATATCTCCCCGGCAACCCCCTGTTAAACACCCTTTTATTTTCCTCTGTTTTTTGCCACCTTGCTTCTTCCTCTTCTTCTCTCCTGTATTCCTTTTCAAACTCTTCTACTAGATCACTTGCGTTTTTAAGATTTTCCCTACTCTCCTAAGTGTCTTCCTCTGCCGTACACCTCTTTCATCATACTAGGTACTTATCTCTCCTCTGTACTTGTCTCTTATTCATTATTTTCTCTACCTCCCATTCTTCTTCCCCTTCTATTACTACTAGTTGTGGCATTTCTTTTCTTTGTCCTTCCACCTGTCCTGTATATCTTTGTACTCTACTTACGTTAACTACCGGATGTATCTTTACTGTGCTAGGTAGTTCTAATTCTAATGTGTTCATCAAAACTATTGACTTGACTCTATAAGACCTGACAAACCTCTCCATAAGTTTCTCCGTTCTCCTTCCCACAATTTGGTATTTGAGATCCTTGGTACTGAGTAGTACTAGATCTCCCACTTGATATTCTTCTACTTCTCCCCTATGCCTATCTGCATACTTTTTCATGTCTTCTTGTGTCTTCCCTAGTGCCGCCTTAACTTCTTCTTGTATTTCCTGCATCCTTTCCACAAATTTGCTCACCTCCTCAAACTTTCCTTTCTTTCTGAGTTCAAATCCCATGTGAGGATCTTGTCCATTATTTGCTTTAAAGGGTGACACTTTTGTACTTGTCTGCACCTTATTGTTGTAAGCAAACTCTGCTGTTCCCAACTATTCTGGCCACTGTTTCTGGTGATGATCTATGAACATTCTTAAGTACTGTTCTAGTTCTTGATTCATTCTTTCAGTTTGTCTGTCAGTTTGTGGGTAGAACACCATTGACAATTTACTATCGATCCCCAGCATTACATTTAACTCTTTCATCACTCCTGCTGCGAACTGTGGCCCTTTATTGGAAATAATACTTTCTGGCAAGCCATGTAGCTTCCAGACATTATCTCTGAATAATCTAGCTAGTTCTCCTGCTGTTATCTTTTCCATAGTAGGTATGAAGTGTACCATCTTTGTTAACCTATCTACTACTACCAAAATCAAATCATGTCCTTGGGCCAATGGTAGCTTCATAATGAAATCCGCTGATATATGACTCTATGGCTTTTCTGGTATTGAATTTGGCATTAGCTTCTCTGCAGGTGCTTGCATACAATTTTTATTTCATTGGCACACATCACATCCCTCCACATATTGCTTTATCTCTCTGCTCACTCCTGGCCACCAGAAGTTTCTTGTCACCAACTCTGTGGTTTTCCACTGTCCTCCATGTCCCCCCACAGGCATGTTATGATGCAGCCTGATTATCTCTGCTCTTCATTTCTCATCCTTAGATATGTATACCTTTCCTTTCTTTAACATCAATCCCTTGTGTTCTTGCCACTCTTCATCTCTTAAAACCTTTACTCCAGCTTGTTTCATTTCTTCTACTACTTTTACCACCTTGTCATCTTTTGCCTCACTCTTTCTTATTCTGTCCAGGATGTCTATTCCTTCAATGATCACTTCTGACACCTGTATCACTCTAGCCTCCAACCATTCTTTCTTTACTAACATCTGCTCCTCATTGTCCTTTTCCACTCCTACTTCCCAATCTGATCTTCTGCTTAAGCCATCTGCCTTTCCCATTGGACTTCTGGGTACATGTTTTAAGATAAAGTCGAACCTTGAGAGATACAGAGCCCATCTTGCTTATTATCTGTTTAATTTCTAATTGCTCATGAAATACTCTAAGTTCTTATGGTCCAACCAAATTTCAAACTTCTTCCTTGTGCCTTCCAAAAAGTGTCTCCAGGCCTCTAGGCATCTAATTACCACCAACATCTCTTTATCGTGAATCTCGTAATTATGTTCTATTTCATTTAGAGATTTAGAGATATAAGCCACCAGCCTCCACCTATTGTCTTTGCATTTAATGGACAATATACCTCCTGTTGCAAAATTGGAAGCGTCTACCTCAACTCTGAATTCTTTGTCTAAGTTGGGTGCTACTAACAATGGTCTTGTGGTAAAGATCCCTTTCAGTTGCTCAAGTGCCTTCTGTTGGTCTTTTCCCCATCTCCACTTCTCATCTTTTCTTGTCAACATATTCAAGGGCTTTGCAAGTGTTGCAAAGTTCTTAATAAATTGCCTATAGTAGTTGGCAAGTCCCAAGAATTTTCTAACATCTCTGACCATTTTTGGTATTGGCCAGTTCAACACCCCTTCTACCTTTTCCTCCTCCATTTCAATTTTTCCCTGATCCATCACTACTCCCAGAAAGTTTACTTTATTGACTTTTCACGCACACTTTTCTGGTTTCACATATAAGTCATTTTCTTCCAACCTCTTTAGTACTTCTGCCACAATCTCATCATGCCCCTTTTTATCATCTGTGTCTACCAGTACATCATCTACAAAGACTACCACCTTTTCTTCATTGATAAGATCTCTCATGATCTTATTCATCATCCCCTGAAACGTTGCCAGTGAGTTTGTCATCCCAAAGAACATCACTACTGGTTCAAATGACCTCACATATGTAGTAAAGGCTACCTTCCACTCATCACCCTCCTTAATGCATACATTGTTGTAGCTCCATTGTAAATTCATCTTAGTGAACAATTTCTTATTTCCCATTGAGTCTACTAAATCGGTAATCAATGGCAATGGATAGTTGCTTTTCACCGTCTGCTTATTGAGTCTATGATAGTCCATGACCATATGCTTTCTACCATCCTTCTTTCCCACAAAGAAAACTGTATAAGTCTATGGTGACTTTGAAGGTCTTATATATCCTTTTCTTAAGTGGTCCTGGATGAACTGTTGAACCTCTTCCCTCTCATTTCTAGAGAGTGGATACACCCGTACTTTACTGGCTTTGAACTCCTCCTTGAGATCTATGACATGATCCTATGTCTTTCTTGTTGGCATTCTCTCTGACTCCACCTTTCCAAACACCTTCAGCCACTTGTGGAACTTTTGGGGTACCATCACTTCTACTTTTCTATGGTCCAGTTCCATTTTCTCTTTCTCATCTGCTGTCCACCTAATTCTTTCGATCTCGTCTTTTTGTATCTCTTTCTTTCCTTTTCTTCTTTTTTTAATTTCTGGGCCCATTTCCTTTTTTCCCACATATTGTCCACATATGGGTAGACATCTTGTCATTTTCACTTTCCCTTTTTCCCAATCTATCTCTGGATTATATGCCTGTAGCCAAGGCATCCCTAGCATTACTTCTATCTTTCCCAGGTCGCATACATCTATTCTTACTCTCTCTACATGCCCCTTGAAGTACACATTTACTTCTACTTCATGCAGAATTGCACCTCCGCTATTTCCTGTACCATCCACATTCCTTACTAATATCGACTTCTCAAGCTTTATCAATTTGAAGCCCCCTCTTTCTGTGCATTTCTTACTCATGAAGAGTCCCATGGCTCCACTATCTAACAATGCTTTCACTGATATTCCTTTATGAGTGTCAATTTTCTCTACTCCTATTTGCATTTACACTTTTCGCAGGCCCCTCAGGGTTCTCCTGACTTCTCTCTGCCTCTTCTCTAGATCAGTGATTCCAGCCCTCTCCTTCTGGGCCCTAGGCACTGACCGTTCTACCTTCCCTCCCCAGTTCCACCATAGTACTTTCTTTCCTGTCCTACAGGGTGGACAGAACACTTCTCCCTTCTTGTTCTTTTCTACTTTTCCTCCTGTCACCACATCCTTACCACCATAAGTGCCACACTTTACTCTTTCTGCTCTTTTGCATTCTGCCTCTCTGTCTCTCCAATTCCATGCTTCTTTGTACCTTCTGCACCACATGTTACACATCTACTCCTTACCCAAAAACCCTTGCCCTTGGTTTTCCTGGGTTTTCATTCTCTTGTAGTCACACCCTCTACATTCTACAAGTGTCACCACCTCCCACCTCATTGTCCACCCTTTCATGCTCATAACCACTCCTCTAGGCGGCAGTCCTTTTGCCTCACAATGCTCCTTTATCTTTCCCCATACTTTTTGCGGCAGTGCCACTTCCTCTCTCCTTCTTTCTTTCTTCTGTGGACACTCCCACTTCTTGTGTCCCTTCTTCCCACATCCAAAACATGTTGCTTCTTCCCTTATCATTTCTTGCCTCCTCACTTCTTTTATGCCACACTGCATTACCCTGCCTGCCAGGGCCTTGAATCTATTCGTCAACTTCTTCTTCTTCTCTTCCTCCCTTTCTCTCTTGTTTCTGCAGTCTTTGGCCAGATGGCTGAACTGCTTGCATCCCCAGCACTTTCTCTCTTTTCTTTCTTCTAGCTCTGATCTCATTTTAGCAAGTGCTCGCCGAGTACTGAGCATTTTTCTCAGGATGTTGTTGTACACCTCTAAGGACATTGTGTAGTGTACTTAGAGGGGCAAGATTGTTGTATATGAGGAATATGTGTATTTGTGGGTTTACTGACCAATGTTCTTCAGCTAACTATTTACCGACTACTTACGTCTGCTAGGGCGCAAATCTTCACCCAGCCAGGTTCCTACTGTCCTACTAACTACTGCTCTAATACTAGGGTTACACTATCACTTCATGGAGAAGATCCCTATGCTAATCATCTCCTTAAAGGTGCGATGATGTTCTTCTACATGTACTAATCACAATGGACTAGTAGCACAAAGCTGATAAAGTGAAAGGAGTACAAGTAATTAACAAGCCTGCCTGATTGTAAGGTCTGGTCTACACTGGGGCCCAGGTATGGTCCCAGTCATCCACCTCTAGAGTCTGAACTTTCCGGTCAGTTCACTTAAGCCTGTGGCCTGGCTATGAGGAGGTGACTAGTGATTGGAGTTGATCATCAGTCGAGGGTCATATGTATAAGAGTAAGTTAAGCAGGGATCAGGGCAATTGATGCTCTAGAAGGGAAACGAGTTCTAGTGTAGTGAACTCAAGCTAGGGTTAACTTAAGCACATACTCTTTATCAGAGTTGACAAAAAGAACTTGTTAGAGTCCTTGCTAATTGGTCTAGCTACTTATACACAAATCGGTATTTACTAGTATTTATCTACCCAAATTATCCCGCAGACTCCTTTTGAGTCATAGTGTCCCATGCACTTCAAACTATTACATAATAAATGAAAATGAAAATAAAATAAAATAATTTGCTACCACGAATGCCCCAGCTCGCCTGTTGTTTCATTACAAGTAGATTTACTGGATAAAGTAAGAAAATGTGAGGCAAAAGATGATGAGGTAGTAAAAGCAGTGGAAGAAATAAAACGAGTAGGAGTAAAGATATTGAAAGATGAGGAATGGCATCAGAAAGACGGCCTAATACTAAAAAAGGAAAAGATATATGTTCCAAGAGATGAGAAGTTAAGAGCAGAAGTAATCAGGCTACATCATAATATGCCTGTAGGAGGACATGGAGGACAATGAAAGACAGTGGAGTTGGTAACGAGAAATTTCTGGTGGCCAGGTGTCACTAGAAAAGTAAAGAGATACGTGAAAGGATGTAACGCTTGCTAGCAAAATAAAAATTGAACATAACCACTGACAGGAAAATTAATGCCAAATTTGATTCCAGAAAAGGCGTGGACCCATATCAGTGCAGACTTCATTACGAAGTTGCCTTTAGCGCAAGGTTACAGCTCAGTCTTAGTAGTAGTAGATAGGTTTACAAAAATAGCACACTTCATACCTACTACAGAGAAAACGAGTGCAGAAGGACTAGCACAACTATTCAAAGATAATATTTGGGAGTTACATGGACTACCAGACAGTATTATTTCAGATAGAGGACCACAGTTCGCAGCAGATGTTATGAGAGAGTTGAATCGCATGTTAGAGATCAAGACAAAGTTGTCTCTAGCATTTTACCCAGGCATTAAATAATTTTTTTGTCCTGTTTTTGCATACCCAAGCATGTAATAATACTTTTGACCTGTAGTGCCCACCATGGGTGGCCCTTAGGTAGTCACCTTATCATCTGTACTTGTTATGTCTTCTTCCATCAAAGTAAAAAGGGACGTATCAACCATGTGATAGATACTATTTTTTGGAATTAACATTTCTATTCCACAACAAGTGAACTAGTACTAAGATGTAGAAGACTGCGAAAAGAGCTCAAATGTCTAGGATATATCTATAGGAGAAATAAGTATGTTGTGGACAATGTAATGACAAGCTAGTTGTGGCGACCATCTTATCACACTCAATGTTAGAGATAAACAAAGAGAACTCAATGGAGTCTCTTGGTGGATTATACTACCTACTTATACACATTTTCTATTTGTCTATGTGTATGCTTAAATAACTACTGAACCTTCCAGAAGATTCCATCATGTGACCTGTCATATAACCCGATCATGTGATCTTATCTTATCTTATCTCCCTTTTCTATAATTAGAATCCTTCATTTAGTCTATCTGAGAATAGCTCTTGTTCCTCCCATCTTTTTAGCTATACTATTTTTGGTTCAGGCAGGCGATTTATGACAGGCAAAGTTAACTAGTAGAAGGGGAGGATTACAGTTTGTTCAAAGATAGTATTATGGGTGGAGCGAAAAGAAAGTCAAGAAATAAAAAAATTGTCTATTAAGTTGTTTGTATATTGCTGTTAGTGACCGTCCTCGAGTTTCTCATTGAAGTGGTCTTCTGGCAGTCTACCATTGATGGTGAGCTTGTACTGGGTGGGTGGGCCTGTTCCTGACCTGGTGAATACATTGGATTTGAGCAAAAACTCCTCAGATCCCTTTGTGAATGCCAAGGATATCAAAGGGATATATGAAGTATGAGATTTCTTCTAGGATATTATCAATAGTCATATAATGTGACGGATACCCTTTCTGGACCTCTCTAGATCTGTTTATTGATCTGTTCATATGCATGGACCATAAAGTCAGCTCATGCCTAGATATCACCAGTCCTGGCCACTGTAGCAAGGTTTGTTTTTCTAAAAAGAATTTATCTTCATTCAGCTGATAACACATTTCACAGACACATCATCTACATCTGCTGTTATCATCCAAGTGTCCATCTGCATGTCACTGTACTCAATACTTGGTCTCCCACCATGCTGATGCCTCAGCAGCAGTAGTAGTGGTAGTAGGTATCATCTCAAAGCAACTTAAAATGCAGAAGTCCAGCTTTGCATTTTGAATCAGCATGAACAACCTTAGTCGAAGCTGGGGATACTGTTTATAGGAGGGGTTGAGGACTCCAATTTGGGCATCCTGGATGAGTAGAACCAGATTGAAAATATTATTTAATGCCTGGGTGAACAGAACCAGGCATCCTGGGTAAGTAGAACCAAAACTAAAATATTACTTAATTGCAGAACTGAGTAGCCTGGTTATAGAAATCCAATGCTTGTACATCATGCTAAATGAATTTGCCTATATGTACCTGGTACAAATCTATTTGGTACCCATTTGATGTGCCAATATGTGCACATCTTTCCCAAATAGCTATCACATACTACCCCTCATACTTTGACAGATATGTGATGCTCTGTTCAGGTACATACATTATCCCATTCATGTATATAAGGCTCCCCAGTCTGAGGATCAGGCCTCAGACTTAATAACATTTTTTGTTGCTTATTCTGCCTTGTATTCAAGCCTTTGAAAATCACTACTCATTAATCACAAATCAAGTAAGTAACCATTTGTGATAGTTGCACCTAATCTTCTGTTATTGTGTTGGTTACTAACTTCAGAATGATGGAGTTGTTAGAGTACAAGTTAGAAAGGAGATATATATAAGAGAGGAAAAGTAGACACAAGTAATGTTAATCTACAAACTGGAGAACTCCAATATAGTTAACTACTCAGTATATACCAAGTCAGAAGATGTATATGGAACATGGACTATAATGTAATTCTACAAGAGATTTGGAAACTAGGAGTTCTACTTGAAAAGGAGGATAATTAATTAATTAAAACAAAAAAATAAAAGAAGATAAATACAAAAATCATGTATATGACAGCCATTGAGCTCATTGAAATCAGTTGAGTATCTATGGAGTTATGGCTGAATGAAGTTTGTGACAGCTGTATTATCCACCATAGAGGCAATGAGCCATGACTCAAGTGTTATGGTTGTCAAAATATTTTGACAAAATAGGGTTATCTATTGCAAAACCAATCACTATACATGCCAATAATACTGGTACCATATCAAATTGTATCAATGACAAGAACCACTGGCAAACAAAACATATAGATGTCCACCACTACTTTGTGAAGGAATGAACCACCTCTGGCAATTGTTTTCAACTACATACCATCCACAATATTGCTGGCATATTAACTAAACCACTACCCTGAGAGACAACATGAAAACTAGTATCTTATATGAACCTAAACACTAGCTCTATGGATATATCAGTTGAGGGGGAGTGTTGAAATGGACAACTAAAGTGTAAAGTAACTATGCAGAGTAAGTGAGTGTCCATATACTAGAACAGACGACAATGTACCTCAGATGTCACTCAAGTGGTAGACGACTGAGGAAACTATCTACACAGTAATATATGTGGAAGGTGAGTCGCTAAAACAAATTGGTATGGAATAAGATCCTGATACGAAGTAACTCCCTCTTTGAGAGCATGAATAATACCAACCACAGCTAATTTCAGTAGATGAATTTATTCAAAACGTGATGTTTGATAACTGACACCCGTACAAGCTGAATTAGGCAGCCGAGATGTAAGGGAACAGCGGCGGAGCTTCCAGGACAATAGATTCACCACCATCAATCGGGGTAATACCACATGTGCTGTCCCAATGATCGGGCTCGCCAAAATAATCCAAGACCTGTTGATCAAGAAGACCAAAATTTCCTGCGTGCTTCAAAAAGATGAGGAGAGCTCGAAAATAGTTCGAGGCGTTGTTGATGATCTCGATTTCTGTTGTCTGGAATGTGTCAGCAAAGTCGATCAAGACAGCATGATCAATCTTTGTGATAGGATTGGTGTGAAGGAGGATTTGTCCACGGTGCCAGTCAAGCTGAGTGACATCGGCAAGGTCAAGAACCCGAATTCCATGACGGAAACTTTCTATCTGGATAATAAATCAGATTTCAGTCACACTTGAGCCCAGGATTCCATTTACCAATTTAATTTGCCGTGAAGGACTTAGCTGTCGAAACATCTCGTGGTCCAGGGCCTGTCCGTCGATGTATTCCATCAGGAGACCATACAATACAGTCCCATCAGGCAATGTGAACTAGGAGTCATTGTTATATACTCGAGACACATTGTTGGAAC